>Ga0307508_10001452_pt1 | contig 26621 bp, 22 predicted proteins | sample 9_EM_MG_FD_203089 | JGI IMG/M metagenome (GOLD analysis project Ga0307508, IMG submission 203089) | Populus trichocarpa ectomycorrhiza microbial communities from riparian zone in the Pacific Northwest, United States - 9_EM | ecosystem: Host-associated > Plants > Roots > Unclassified | place...
GGGAGCATCGGCTGAGCCGGTCGGCCCGCCGGCCAGAGCCGGCGACAGCGGCAGAGCCGGCGATACAGTCCGAGCCGGCGATACCAGCGGTACGGTCGGCCGTTGATGCCGAGCCGGTGTCCGGCCAACGGCCCAGACACCCGGAGAGGTCGGCACCACCGCCCGAATCGCCGGCGGTCGTGGCGGAGGCCCCGGCTTCCCCGGTCGGGCAGCCGACCCGGCGTCTGCTGGATCCGGTGATGTACGACGGCGCCGAGATAATCACCGTGGACAAGCGCACGCCGGTACAAAAACTCATGCGTCAGACCCTGACCGATGCCGACTGCATGGACGAGTTGCAGCGCGACGGCCGCGCCGTCGGGCTGCTCCATCTGGTTTTTGTTCCGGACGACGGCGTTGTGCCGAAGACGGCAGCGAAACGCCGCAACGCGATCGCGCTTGAGCTCGATCAGGCGTTCGCGTCGGTACAGCGTGATGCCACGACCGGTCAACCGGCACGGATAGCAGTCGAGGTGTTCTCAGCTACAAACCCGCTGCAGAAGCACGGCGTGCTACGCGTCGCCGGCGAAACAACCGAATCCGCACTTCCGAAGGTCAAGATCGAATATTTCTCTGTGCCGGAGACCGTGGTGCCATTGCTCGACGCGGCACGGCGGACGTCGCGCGCATTGCGCGCCCGCGGCCTCGACGTCGTGAGCCAGCACTTCGTCTTCCTGGCGGCCATGCGGTTTCCCGCCGACGAGACGACCAGAGACGACTGGGTTGACTTGCTGGAACAAGCTCGGGTCACGTGGATCGACTTTAGTCCGGCCGATCGACGACAGCCGCTGTATCCGATGCCGCCTTCGCCGTTCGGCTTGCACGTACTGACCGACAAGGAGGACGTCCTGTCAGTGATCAAGAAACAGTCCGAAGCCATCTATCTCTACGCGCCGGAGTTGGCGCCGCCCACGGCCCCCGGCATCGCCTCGGCAGCCAATGATCCAATCGCGGCCGCCCCGCCGGTGGAAGACCGCCACTGGTGGCCGTTCCGGAAGCGGCTGACTGAATAGAGGCCGCAATCACCCGACGCCGCGGACCCGGCGGACCGGCGAGATCATCCTGGTGGTCGACCGCGCCGATGCCGACCATGGCGCGACCGGGCGGCTGTGGCGCACCGAAGAGCCATGACAAGTCTGTTCGGACAGGTCAGCGGGTGATCTTCGGGTCGCTAGGGTGGTGGCATGGTGGAGCAGCCGGTCGGGCGCGTCCGGTTCATGGATGAGCAGCGGGTCAACCTTGACGGGTTTGCCCGCGAGGATCCCGCGCTCGGGCTGGTAGCGCTGCACAGCCCGGCCGATCCCGCGCCGTCGCTGCGGGTGGTCGACGGCATCGTGGTCGAGATGGACCAGAAGGCCCGGGACGACTTCGACACGATCGACCGGTACATCGCCGTGCACGGGCTCGACCTCGCGGTCGCCGATGAGGCCATGGCACTCGGCGATGTCGCGGCCGCGCGGCTGTTCGTCGATCCGGCCGTGCCGCGATCCGAAATTATCCGGCTCGTCGGCGGGATGACGCCGGCCAAACTCGCCCGGGTCGTCGCCGTGCTGCGGCCGGCCGAGTTGATGATGGCGATGACGAAGCTGCGGGCCCGCCGGACGCCCAGTAATCAGGCCCATGTGACCAACCTGCTCGACGACCCGCTGCTGCTCGCGGCGGACGCGGCGACGGCTGCGGCGTACGGCTTCCGGGAGCTCGAGACGACGGTGCCGGTGCTCGCCGACGCGTTCTCCAACGCCGTCGCCGTTACCGTCGGCGCGGCTGTCGGGGCCGCCGGCGTGCTCGTGCAGTGCGCCGTCGAGGAGGCGATGGAGCTCGAGATGGGCATGCGGGGGCTGGTTTCGTACGCGGAGACCGTCAGCCTGTACGGGACCGAGGGTGTCTTCATCGACGGTGACGACACGCCCTGGTCCAAGGCGTTGCTGACCTCCGGCTATGCCAGTCGCGGGATCAAGATGCGGGTGTCCTCCGGGGCCGGCGCCGAGGTGCTGATGGCCGGCGCCGAGGGCTGCAGCATGCTGTATCTCGAGTCGCGGTGTGTCTCGCTTGCGCGTGCCATCGGCGCCCAGGGCGTACAGAACGGTGGGATTGACGGCGCGAGCGTCGCAGCTGCCGTGCCCCGCGGGGTGCGGGAGCTGATGGCGGAGAACGTCATGGTGATGGCCCGCAACCTCGAGTCCTGCTCCGGCAATGACGCGCTCATGTCCGAGTCGCACGTGCGGCGCACCTCGCGTACGTTGCCCATCCTGCTGGCCGGCAGCGACTACATCTGCAGCGGGTTCGGGTCGATCCAGCGCTACGACAACATGTTCGGGCCGTCCAACTGGAACGCGGAGGACATCGACGACTGGCTCGCCATCCAGCGGGACTGGGGGGTCGACGGTGGCCTGCGTACGGCATCGCCCTCGTCGTTGGGAGAGCTGCGGACCCGGGCGGTGGAGGCGGTGCGGGACGTCTACCGCGCCCTCGGGCTCGGCGACTTCACCGATGAGCAGTTGGCGAAGGCCGTCGATGCCGCCGGATCCAAGGATCTCGGGGCGACCGATGCCCTCGCCGTGCTCGACGCCGCCCAGGCCATCCGCGGCACCGGCTTGACCGCCCTCGACATCGCGCGGGCGCTGCACGACACCGGGCACGACGAGGCCGCGGCCCGGGTTCTTGCCATGGCCGTCGCCCGGGTGCACGGCGACCACCTGCAGACCGCCGCCATCTTCGACGAGGACATGCGGGTGCTGAGCCTGGTGACCGACCCGAACGAGTACGCCGGCCCGGGCACCGGATATGAGCCGTCGCCGGCCCGGCAGGCCGAGATCGACGGCATCCGGCAGGAGCGGGGTGTCGAAGACCTGCGGGTGTCGCAGTCGTCGTTCGCCGGCGGCTATTTGACGTCGTCCGGTCCGGCCGCCTTCGGCACCGATCCGCGGGACGTCGTCATCGGCGTCTCGCCGGGCGTGGGGCGCACGGTCTGGCAGACGTTGAGCGGCATGCTCGTCGTGGACGTGCTCCAGGAGCTCCTCGACGGCCTCGAGGAGGAGGGCTGCCTCGCCCGGATCGTCCGGGTCAACTCCACCATTGATGTGGGCATGGTGGGGCTGACCGCCGCGCGGCTGGCCGGTTCCGGCATCGGGATCGGCCTGCAGGGCAAGGGCACCGCCCTGATCCACCGCCGTGACCTGCCGCCGCTTGCCAACCTGGAGCTTTACAGCATGGCCCCGACCCTCACCCCGGAGATGTACCGCCTGCTCGGAGCGAACGCCGGCCGGCACGCGAAGGGCGCGACTCCGGTACCGGCCCGAAACCCCTACACCGACGAGGCGATCGAGGCGCGCTACCACACCAGCGTGATCTCCCTGGTGGCGCTGGAGCGCGATTGCGTCGACCCGGCGGCCGCACCCGAGCAGCTTTCCTTCCAGGAGCCGCGGTCGTGAGCCGCGCTTTCTCCGGCAAGCCGGCCGAGGACCTGACCGTCGAGGCGCTCGTCCGCGACGAGCTGACCCCCGATGACGTACGGATCCATCCGGCCACGCTGGAGGCCCAGGCCGCCGTGGCTGAGCTGCACGGCAACCCTCAGCTGGCGGCGAACTTCCGGCGGGGTGCCGAGCTGACGCGGTTCTCCGAGACCGAGATCATCGCTTTCTACGAGGCGCTGCGCCCTCGCCGGTCCACGATGGACGAGCTGATGGCGCTGGCCGACCAGCTCGCGGCCCGGGACGCACCGACGTGCGCGGCGCTGGTGCGGGAGGCGGCGACCGCGTACGCGGCACGCGGGTTGCTGCGTTGACCCGGTTCGCCGGGATCGACATCGGCAACTCGACCACCGAGGTCGTGCTCGTCGACGCCCCTTCGCGGACGGTGGTCGGCGCGGACCGGTTGCCGACCCGCGGGCCGAAGGGAGGACCCGCCAGCCTCGACGGCGCCGCCAGGCTGGTCCGCAGGCTCGTCGCCGCGTACGGTGGCGGCCTCGGCGCAGCCGTCGTCGCGCCGCTGCGGCCGGTCTCCACGACGACCGCGACCCTGCCGGAGCCGCTCGTCGACACGGGGCGGCTGCGGATCGAGTCGACCGAGGCGTCCACGACGGGTGGTCGCGGTGCCGGGGTGGGCAGGCCGTTCCTGGTGGGATCCGCGCTCCCCGACGGTCCGGTTATCGCCCTGGTACCGGCGAGCCGCGGCTACCGTTCCGTCGTCGACGAGCTGCGGGACCTCGCCACCCGCGGCGTTCTCGCCGCCGTCGTCGTGGAACGGGACGAGGCGGTCCTCATCGCGAACCGGCTGCCGCCCGGAATCCCGGTCGTCGACGAGGTCCCCACCGCCGGCCTGGTGGATGCCCTGCTGGTCGCCGTCGAGGTACGGTCTCCGCTGCGATCGCTGGTCGATCCGTTGTGGATGGTCGCCCAGCTCGGACTGTCCACGCAGGAGCAGGCGGACGCGGCTGTGGTCGCCGGCCGGTTGTACGACCGGGCCAACGCGGTTGTCGCCCTGTCCGCCACGACTTCTCCGGGCCCGGTCATCCCGGCGGCGTCCATGACCCTTGCCGACGGCTCGTCGCGGGCGCTGTCCCCGGCCTTCCTGGCCTCGCATCCGCCGGGCCAGGTCACCTCGTACCAGCTCCCGGATGGGCCACCGCGGCCGGTCGATGACCTGTTCGCCGTCGACCTGGCCGCCGTGGCCGCCGATCAGCTCGCCCGCAGCGGTGCCGTCGCCTGCCGGGCCGTCGCACTAGCGGCGCTGCACGCCGATGCCCCGTACACCGACCCCGGCCCGGCACTGGCCGCGCTGTTGGACGTGCCCGTGCACACGGCCCCGAGCGAGGCCGTCGGCGCCCGCCTCGGCGCGTTGTCGACACCCGGTGCGCCGAGCGGCGCGGTCGTCGTCGACTTGGGCGGCGGCACGATCGACATCGTGTCCGCGGCGGGCGCGACGGTCCTGGCCGGCGCCGGCGAGCTGCTCACCGCTGCGACGGCCGCGGTACTGGGCGTCGCGAGCACCCCCGCCGAATGGGCGAAACGCGGCCCGGCGGCCCGCGTCGAGGCACCCCAGCTGCTGCTGGCCGAGGACGGCACGCGTACGTTCCTGGACGCCCCGATCCGGCGCGACGCGATCGGCGCGCTGGTGGTGCCCGGCCCGACCGGCTGGCTGCCGTTCGGCCACCGTCTCGCGCCCAGCGAGTGGCGGGCGTTGCGGCTGCGCCTCAAGACCGAGATCCTGGGCGCCAACCTGACCCGCGCCCTGCCCGCGGCGCCGGGGACGGTCCTGGTCGTCGGCGGGCCCGCGGGGGACGACGAGATCCTGGGCTGCGTCGCCCGCGCGATGCCTCCTGGCACCGCGGTCGGCCGGGCGGACACGGCCGGCCGGCTGGGCCACCGGCACGCGGTCGCCTACGGCCTGGTGCTCAGCGTGGTTGGTTGAGCCGCTACCGGCACCTGGTCCTACGGACGGTGCGGAGAACCCGGGGCCGAGCCGCTACCGGCACCTGGTCCTACGGACGGTGCGGAGAACCCGGGGCTGGCGGACGCCGGTTATGCGGTGTGGGGTGTGCGGACCGTGATCTTGGTGCGGTCCGCGCGGAAGAGGTCGTGGGAGTGTTCGAAGGGTTCGCCGTCGGCCGCGCAGGTGGTGCGGGTGATGGACAGCAGCGGGGCGGAGACCGCGACGTCCAGGATGGCGGCCTCGTCGCGGCTGGCCAGCACCACCTCGATGTGTTCGACCGCCGCGTCCGGCCGAACGCCGTAGTGGGTGTCGAGGAGCTCGTAGAGGGAGCCGCCCAGCGGCAGCTCCAGCAGGCCGGGGAATTTGTGGGCCGGCAGCCGGGCGCGTTCCAGCGAGATCGGGATGCCGTCGGCCAGCCTGATCCGGACCACGTCCAGGACGTACGCGTCCTCCGGAAGGCGCAGCGCGGCGCGGGTCGCGTCGTCGGCCCGGGCCAGGGCCGTGCTGACCACCCGGGTGCCGGCCGTGATCCCCTGCTGGCGCAGCAGGGCGGGGACACCGACGATGCGGGACATGTCGCGGTCGACCTTCGGGTGGCCGACGAAGGTGCCGCCGCCCCGGCCCGGGATCCGGCGGACGATGCCCTCGCGTTCCATGGCCGCCAAGGCCTGCCGGACGGTGGAGCGGCTCACGCCGAGAGCACGGGCCAGGTCGCGTTCGCCGCCGAGCTTCGCGCCCGGCTCCAGGGCGCCGGACCGGATCTGCTCCAGCAGCCGGCGCTTGGCGTCCTCACCGGCCCGGCCGACGGGATCCGGGTCGCTCATAAGTTCTGCAGGGCCGACATCGACTCCGGCAGCACCTGCCCGCCGTCGACCACGAGGGTCTGGCCGGTGATGTAGCCGGCCTCGAGCGTGGCGAGAAACAGGCACGCGTTGCCGATGTCCGCCACATCCCCGAGCCGGCCGAGCGGGATCGAGCTCTCCATCGCGGCGCGGTACTCGGGGCCGAGCGCGTCGATGCCCTCGGTGGAGATGTTGCCGGGCAGCACGGCGTTGACGGTGATCCGCTGCGGCGACAGCTCGATCGCGGCGGTACGCAGAAAGCCCAGTTGCGCCGCCTTGCTCGCCCCGTAGTGGGTCCAGCCGGGGAAGCCGGTGATCGGGCCGGTGATGGACGACGTCAGGATCACCCGGCCGCGGCCGCTGACGGTCAGCGCCGGCACGCACGCCTGTACGCTGAAGATGGTGCCTTTGACGTTGATGCCCAGCACGGTGTCCACATCGGACTCGGTGAGGTCGGCCAGCCGGGACTCGGGGAAAACACCCGCGTTGGCGCACAGCACGTCGATGCCGCCGAAGCGATCGACCGCCGCCTGCGCCGCGCGCCGGCAGTCCTCGGGGCGGGCCACGTCGGCCACCACCGTCGCGACTCCGTGGCCCAGTTCCTCGGCACAGCGCGTCAGCGCGGCCTCGTCGCGGCCGGTGATGGTGACGTTGGCACCGGCCTGCGCGAAGATCCGCGCTATGCCACGGCCGATGCCCTTGCTGCCGCCGGTTACCAGCACCGACAGGCCCGCGACCGAGGTGAACATCCAAACCCCTTTCAAGCAGTCAGGCGTACGAGCTGAGGTACTTCTCGGCCAGCTCGCAGCTGCCGGCGGTGTACGCGGCGCCCATCGACCGAGCCAGGTCGGTGCCGGAGTGCGAGCCGATCCAGGCGACCAACAGCAGCCGCCGCATTAGCACAAACGTCGGGATCTCCGCCTCGTCCACCGTGGACAGCGGCCGGACCGTACGGTATCCAGTGACCCAGGCGTCGACGAGAGCCGGCACTCGCGGGTCGTCCTCGATGAAGCTGAGCGCGGCGCCGAGGTCGTAGAGCAGCCAGCCCCATCCACAGTCGTCGAAGTCGATGACAAACGTCTCGGACGTGTGCACGAGTAGGTTGGCGAGCCGCAGGTCGGCGTGGACGAGCCCGTACCGCTCGGCGCCGCGCCCGAAAGCCGCCAGCCGGCTCCGCAGCACGCCGTCCAGCCGACCCAGCACGGCCCGCTCGGCTGAGCCCACCGCGATCCCGTCCTGCCAGCGACCCCATCGCGCGACGCTGCCGAACGCCCCGTCGTAGTCCCACGCGAAGCGGTCGAACCCGGCCGGCCGGCGCCAGCCGCTACTGTGCTCGTGCATCCGCGCGGTGATGGCGCCGAGCGTGCGGAACGCGGCGACCAGGTCGTGGTCGGGTGGTTCGGTGCCGGGCAGCCACTCGAACATCACCGCGTGCCGCGGCGTCCGGCCCGGCTCGAGGTCGACGATCCGCCGCCCGTCGCGCGCCGCGACGACCCGGGGTGTCCGGATGCCGGCCTCCTCCCGGAGTGCGTCGAGCCACGCCAGTTCGGAGGCGATCTGGGCTTCCCCGTGGTATCCGCGACGGTGCACCCGCAGCACGGTCCGCGCGCCGGTCGCCGGTTCCTGGACCAGAAAGGTGGCATTCTCGCTGACGTTGAGCAGGGTCAGTTCGACGTCGTCGCCGTGCCCGTACTCCCGGACGGCCCGGGAGGCGAGCCGGTCGAGGAATCCGGCGTCGCCGGCCGACAGGTCGTGGCCGGTCGTCATGGCGACTCGTTGGAGGCGCGCGGATAGGCCGGGACCGGTGCGTCCGGCGAGACCCACGGCTGCCGCGCGAGGGGCCGGGCGACGCCGATCCGGGTCCAGGTGAGCAGACCGTCCGGTGCTGGCGGTGGCATCTCGAGATCGCCGACCGCGACCCGGGTCGCCTGCAGGGCGGCGGCGATGCGCAGCGGGTCTTCCGAGTAGACCCGGACCCGGTCTCCGCCGGTCTCGCGCAGGACGCCCCGTGCCGCTCGGATGGCGTGCCCCAGATCGGCGTAGCCGGCCCCGACGGCGTGCACGATTGCGCCGGGCTCGACGACGGTGACCTGCGAACCCGCGTCGACGATGACGACCACCGGGGCGTCGGCCGCCGGGGCGAGCACCGCGTCGACCTCCGCCGGTGCGTCGAGCATCTGCAGGACCCCGGCGGGTGCACCGGCGGCCTCGGCCAGCGCGGCGAGATGCCGGACCCGATCGGCCACGGCCAGCTCCCAGGCGTCGGCGGCGGGCACGGCCTCGACCAGCAGGGCGTTGCGGGTCAGCAGGACCCGCCGAACCGCTTCGTCGACGCTCGCGGTGCTGCCGAGGGCATCCGGGGACACCCGGGCGAGGACCACGCCGACCGGTCGTGGCAGCCCCACCGTGCCGGTGAAGCTGTCGACCCGCGCCGACACGTAGTCCGGCAGCGGGCCCGGCCCGGTCGCCGCGGTCACGATCCGGTGCGTCGCGGCCAGGTCGTAGCCGGCGAAGGCGTCGGCGGCCCACCCGGCCAGGTCACGCGCGCTCACGATGACACCGCCACATCGTCACGGGAGAGCGCCACGGCCGTCTCGGTGCGGTCGAGGATCTCGTCGGCGAGCCGGGGATCGACCAGGATGCCCGGCTTGAACTGCAGGACGCTCGGGTCGAGGGTGGAGAAGATGGCCCAGACGCCGTTCTCGTAGAGGCGGCGCATCACGGCCTGGGCGCCCGTCGGGTGGTTGAACTCGAGGCCGATGACCACCCCGTTCTGCCGGATCCCCACCAGCCAGTCGGGGTGGGCGGACTGGATCGCGCGCAGGCCGCGGCCGATCCGGTCGGCGAGATAGTGCACCTGGGTGCGGGTCTCCGGCCGGGTGGTGAGCCGCAGGGTCGCCAAGGCCGCGACACAGCCGAGCTCGGCCCCGCCGAAGCTGGAGATGTGCCCGAACCCGTCCTCGGTCAGCCAGCCGGCGGCACGCTCGGACAGCAGCACCGCCGCGATCGGGTAGACGCCACCGGACAGACCTTTGCCGGTGACGAGGATGTCGGGGGTGATGCCGTGCTTGGTGATGGCCCACAATTCGCCCGTACGCATCAAACCGGTCTGGACCTCGTCGGCGATATACAGGGCGTCATAGCGTCGGCAGAGCTCGAACACGGCCTCGAGGTAACCGGGGTCCGGCAACGGGAAGCCGTACGTCGCCGGGATCGTCTCCATGATGACGGCGGCGACGTCGCCACCCTTCAGGGCGATCTCCATCGCCTCGAGGTCGTTGAACGGCACGTGCGGGAAGTCGGCGGGCTGGCCAGACAGGAACAGCTCGGCGAACCGGTCGTCGCCGGTCGCGAGCGCGAGCCCGGTGTGCCCGTGGTACGCCTTCACGATCGACACGATCTTGCGCTTGCCGGTCGCGTGCCGGGCGGACTTCAGGGCGATGTCCACCGCCTCGCCACCGCCGCTCGCGTAGACGACCTTGCCGAGCCCGGGCGGCGCGGAGGTGACGAGCGCCTCGGCGAGCGCGGTCCGGGCGAGCGCCGGGAAGTGGTGGTTGCCGATGTCGAACCGGTCCATGGCGGCGCGCACGGCGGCGATGACGGTCGGGTTGCGGTGGCCCAGGTTGTAGGTGCCGCCGTTGAGGTGCACGTCGATCAGCCGGGATCCGGACATGTCGTAGAGGAAGTAGCCCTCGCGGCGGTCGATGACCAGCGGCACCCCCGCGTCGGTCCAGAACTGGGTCTTGCCCGGGTTCCAGTAACGACGGGCCTTGTCGAGAACTTCGTCCTTGGATTCGAAGGCGAACTCACCGTAGTCGATGATGGTTACCACCTTCCGCATTTGGTCTGATTCGGTCTACCAGCGGTCCGCGGCGCCGGTCAATCGAGACATCCAGGTTTTACCTCCCTGTAGCAACTGATGCTTGTCAGCAGGGCGGTTGGGTGCCAGTGTCCTGACCATGTAGGTGGTCTTGATCACGCACCATTTGGTCCGGACCCGACGAGAGGGTCGTCTATGACTACGGAAAACCTCGCCCCCGACGCGTTCGAAGAAGCGCCGGTCCCGCGCGCCGCCGCCACCAACACACTCAAGGTGGGGGCCGTCGGGCTGGCCGGCGTCCTGTTCATGGCCGTGGCCAACGCCGCGCCGATCACCGCGATGACCGGTAACGTCCCAATCGCCGTCGGCTACGGCAACGGCCTCGGCGCCCCCGCCGGCTTCCTCGTCGCGACCGTGGTGCTGACCCTGTTCACCGTCGGGTTCGTGGCGATGGCCCGGCACATCACGACGGCCGGCGCGTTCTACGGCTTCGTCACCCACGGCCTCGGCCAATTGTGGGGCATGGCGACCGGGCTGCTGGCCACGATGGCGTACGTCGTCTTCGAGGGTTCGCTGATCGGCATCTTCGCCTACTTCGGCAACTACGCCCTCAAGGACTGGTTCGGCTGGGACCTCAACTGGCTGGTCATCGCGGTCGTCGGCATCGTGCTCATCGCGCTGTTCGGCTACTTCGACATCAACATCGCGGCGGCGGTGCTGGGCTTCTTCCTCATCTGTGAGGTCGTCCTGCTGGCCGCGCTCGGGCTGTCGGTGCTGCTCCAGGGCGGCGGGCCGGACGGGATGATGGCGTCCTCGATCAACCCGATCAACGCGTTCAAGGACCTGTCGGAAGGCGGCGGGCTCGGCGTCCAGACGTCCGCCGGCACCCTGGTCGCCGCCGGCAGCGGCGCGCTCGGCCTGTTCTTCGCATTCTGGTCCTGGGTCGGCTTCGAGACCACCGCCGTGTACGGGGAGGAGTCCCGCAACCCGCGGCGCATCGTGCCCCGGGCCACCCTCATCGCGGTGATCGGGCTCGGCCTGTTCTACACGTTCGTCTCCTGGATGGTCCTCGCCGGTAACGGCGCCAAGGCCTCGATCGACCTGTCGAACAACAGCCCGATCAACATGTTCACCGACCTGGCCGAGGCCAACCTCGGCGGCCACTGGATCACCTACATCTACATCTTCCTGATGGTGTCCGGGTCGTTCGCCTGCGCGCTCGCGTTCCACAACGCCGCGTCGCGCTACCTGTTCGCGATCGGCCGGGAGATCCCGGCCACCAAGAAGACGCTCGGCGCCACGCACGCCAAGCACCAGTCGCCGCACATCGCGTCGGCCGTCCAGTCGGTCATCACGCTGGTGCTGACCGCCGGGTTCTACTTCCTGACGGTGGGCGGCAGCGACCCCAACCGCGGCGGCTACATCTATTTGTACGGGCTGCTCGCCTTGCTCGGCACGATGGCGATCTTGATCGTCCAGGCCATCACCTCGTTGGCGGTCATCTGGTACTTCCACGTGAAGAAGGCCCATCCGGGCAACTGGCTGACCACCGGGGTCATCCCGGCGCTCGGCGGCGTCGGCATGATCTACGTGGTCTACCTGCTGTTCTCGAACATCGACTTCGCGGGCGGCGGGGCGGCGGGATCACCGTTCTTCAAAGCCATCCCCTGGATCGTGGTCGCGACGTTCGTGATCGGCCTCGGTCTGGTGGTGTTCCTGCGGTCGCGCAGTCCCGAGGTCTACCGGGCCATCGGCCGTACGGTGCTGGAAGAGGCGCACGATAGGGCATGATGCTTTGGAGCCCTGACCCGGACGCCGACCCGGCGACCGGGGTCTACACCTTCGGCGGCGCCGCCCCGGTCGCGACCTTGCGACCGGGGCAGGTGCTGTCCACCTGGACCCGAGACTGCTTCGGCGGCCGGGTGCGCTCAACGTCGGACCTGGCGTCGCAGGTGACCGACCCGCGCTACCTGAACCCGCAGACCGGCCCCTTCTGGATCGAGGGCGCCGAGCCCGGCGACACGGTCGCGATCCACTTCCTGAGCATCGAGCCACGCTTCGACTGGGGCGTCAGCAGCACCGTGCCGTTCTTCGGCTCGCTGACCGCAACCCCGTTCACGGCGATGCTGCACGACCCGCTCCCGGAGCGAACCTGGTTCTACACGATCGACGCTGCCTCCCGGGTGGTGCGATATGCGGCGCTGGACAGCACCTACGAGATCGACCTGCCGCTCGATCCGATGCACGGCACGGTCGGCGTGGCGCCGCCGCTGGGCGAGGTGCGCTCGTCGCTGACCCCGGGCAGTTGGGGCGGCAACATGGACACGCCGGAGATGCGCACCGGCACCACGTGCTATCTCGGGGTCAACGTCGCTGGTGCGTTGCTGAGCCTCGGCGACGGGCACGCCCGGCAGGGCGAAGGCGAGACCTGCGGCGTCGCGGTGGAATGCGCGATGGACACGATCGCCGTCGTCGACCTGGTCAAGGGAGTCCCCACTGCGTGGCCGCGGCTCGAGGACGACAAGTATCTGATGACCACGGGCTCCGCCCGGCCGCTCGAGGACGCGTTCCGGATCGCGCATACGGAGCTGGTGCACTGGACGGCCGAGCTGACCGGGTTGTCCACAATGGATGCCTATCAGCTGGTGTCCCAGACAGCTCTGACTCCTGTGGCAAACGTGGTGGACACCAACTACACGGTGGTGGCAAAGATGCCGAAATCGGTACTCCGCGGAGCGATCGCCTACGGCGGAACACACGAAAGGCTGCGGAAAGCATCCTGAAGGCGGCGTAACGCGGCGCGCTCCATCGGGCCGGTCAGGGGCCGGCCGGCGCGGTGGCGAGCTTGGTGCGCAGGGCCGGGGCCGGATGGTCCAGCTCATCGAAAAGGTCCAAGGCCTCCGACCACGCTGCCCGGGCGGCCTTGCCGTCACCTACCGCAGGCGGGCGCAGGCGCCGACGAGCTGTTGTGTCTGGACTTGGACCGGGCGTTCCGCGGCCCGAAGGACTTGCAGGACTTGATCGATCTGGTGGGGAACGCCCCGCGCCCGGGGACGATGCCGGACGAGATCCTGTGTCCGTGGCACGGCGGACGGGACTGCCGGTCCGGGATTTCCACGATCGATTTCGAGGACCCACCCCCGCGCCTACGAGCTGTTGTCGGCCCCGGCGCCGGAGGTGGACGCGGACGCCTTGCGCGCCGAACGCAAGGCGATCCGGAACCGCCTCGACCAGATGGCCGAGGATGAGGTGTTGGGACTCAAACCAGCGCCCAGGTAATCGCGGCCACCAAGCGCGCCAACGCCCGCATCGGCGAGATCGACGAACTGTTGAACGCCTCGGTGACCAGTGACCCGCTCGCCTCTCTGTGATCAACGCACCCGATCCGGTCGCGGCGTGGGACGGCTTGGAACTGGCCGACCAACGGCTGTTCATCAACCGGTTGTGCACCGTGACGATCCTGCCGTCCGGCCGCAAGGGCCGCGGGTTCGACCCGAGCACCCTGAATATCGCCCCGAAGCACGGGTTGGGCCTGAGCGCCGCCGCATAGCCGGTCCGGCCGCAACGGTGCGCCCCCGATCGTCGGGGGCGCACCGTGGTCGTGCGCGGCCATCACCGCGCCCGCCGGGGCGGTGCGCCGAGCGGCCCAGCAGCGCGGCTGTAGCGTCGCATTGCTCCTCGGTCAACGGGGGCCACCGTTCGACGTTGGCGGTCACGTACGCCATCAGCGATTCGTCGCGCAGTACCGCCCACAGCGCGGCCAAGCGCGGGGTGTGGCTGGCGCGGGGCGCGGCCATCGCGGCGAGCCGGGCGCGCATGATCCGCCGATCGGCCGACGACACCCCCGGGCGAGCTGTCGCCCGCCCTGCCGCCGGACGGTCGGGTCATGGCCGGTCGCCGTTCGGCAGTGGCCCCGGATCACCGAACCGGGGGTCACGTGGGGGCGTGTCGCGGGCGAGGCGGCGACAGCAGGGGGCACGCTGAGCGCGTCTCGGCCGGTCAAGGGTCGCCAGATGCCCTCTGCTGGCCACGAGCGTGGCATTCTCACGGCCTGCGGCGTTGTGGTGCAGCGCGGCGAAGAAGTCGCCCAGCGCCAGCCGGCGGCGCAGGTGCGGACGTCCCAGCGGGACGAACGAGCGCGACCAGGCATCCACCCACCGATCCCGGCTCAGCAGCCGCTCGACGCCCGCCCAGTACGCGCCGCCCTGCCCGAGCGACCACGCCCACCGCCGCCCGTCGCCCCAGCGGGCCGGAACCGGGCTCGGCAGCCCGGCAGGCGGCCGGTTGTTGAGGTGATCGGCGGGAACCCCCACCGGGTGCGCGAACTTGACCAGCAACGCCCGGGTTGCCAGGTAGTCCAACCGCATCGCCGCGTCCGCGACCCGGGCAGGGCTCGGGAAGCACAGCGCGGCGAGCTGTTCCGTGCTCATCACCTCGTGCTCGGCGACCAGCCGCAACACCTGCAGGTCGGCCTCAGTCAGCCGCTCAATCGCGGCGAACACGTCGATCGGATGGGACCTGTCGACGCGGGCTCGGGCCATGACGGCGCCCCTTCAGCTACTCAAGAGCCCCGAACCCCCGATAGTCCCGGGTAGTCCAGGCGCCGCGCGGAAGGCACGTCGCCGGGCAACCGCGGCCCTTTCCTGCCGCGCCGCTTCCGCTCCTCGCCGCGCAGGGTGCCGCTGCGGTGCGGGTCGGCTTGCCACCGAACAGGACGGTTCCGCATCGACCATTGCGTCATGTTCATCAATGCCTTACTGATCATGGCTGGTGATCAACTTCACCACCCACAAACCGCTCTCCATGCCTTCGCGGTGCGGACGAGTGCCTTGGATCTCTGCCTCGGCGGCGGGATCGGCCAGGTGTTTGGTGTGCCTGACCTCGGCGTATGACGACACGACTCCAATTGGTATGGGCTGCCTGGGTTACTGAACCGGTGCACTCCACGCCTTCAGCCGTGACCCGTTGATCGTGCCCAGCGATGCGGCCAGTGCCGGCAGTGCCCGGCCGGCCGCGTCCGGAAACCATCGGCGGGCGTTGGGGGGCGATACATCACCTATCAGGTGGTGGCGTGGCGGGTGGCGGAATGTGCACGGTGGCGTTGACGACGTCGCGGGCCAGGTCGGACAGGCGCTGCTTGTGGTCGCGGGCGTGGTGGCGCAGCAGGGTGAATGCCTCGTCCATGTCCAGGGTGTGCCGCTCGGCGAGGACGCCTTTAGCTTGTTCGATCACGATCCGGCTGTGCAGTGCACCTTGCAACTGCTCGGTGAGCAGGTCGCGGCGGCTGATCGCACGCTGCTGCAACAGGCCGATGGTGGCCACGTCGGCCAGGGCCCGTGCCGCCCGCAGTCGTGCCTCGTCCAGAACGGCCGGGGCGATGTCGAACAGGTTGAGCGCGCCGATGACCTGCTGGCGTAGCCGCATCGGCACGGCGTGTACCGAGGTAAACCCGACCTGCGTAGCGGCCGTCGTGAACCGGGGCCAGCGGGTTTCGGCGGCCAGGTCGGCGACCGACACCGGCTGGCCGGTGTGGAAGCAGTCCACACACGGGCCGTCATCGGTTTGCAGCTGCAACACCTCCAACAAGCGGGTCCGTTCCGACGACGCGGCCACCAGTTGCAGCGTGTCACGCTGGTCGGTCAGCAGCAGCCCGGCCGCGGTCACGTCCAACACCTGCACACATCGTTCGGTCAGCACATGCAAGAATTCGATCAGATCGAAATCATCGACCAACGTGTCGGCCATCTCGATCAGTACATCAGCCAACTCAACCTTGGCCATGGCACTCGACCTCCCAAGGCCCTTTGCCTAGCATTGTCACGATAATCCGGTTCGGGTGGCGGCAGGGAGCGCAGGGCCAGCCCTGTCGGCGCGCCAGCGGTGCCTGCATCGTCCACCTACGTTGCACGGGCATTATGTGCCCTGATCGGTGGGGTCGAACCGTAGCCGCCGGGCCACCACATCGCCGGCGACCTCATGCAGTGGCCGGTCATGGGCGTAGGCGTAGGCGCGCAAGCGGATAAGTGCCACCGCCGCGGACACCTCTAACTGCACGACGATCATTCCGGTGGCCTGGTGCACCTCTGGATGCGTGAGGCCAGGTGGCCCACCGCGCTGTCCGGGGTCGCCTTCCCCGGTGTCGAGCAGCAGCGCACACGCGGTGTCTGCCAGAAGCAGCGCATCCGCCAGCTGCTCACCAACGAGTGCACCGGGCCGACTGCGCAGGAGGGTGAGTACGCCGATGTCGATGGCCCCGACCCGCAGCGGCAGGGCGAACAGCGCCCGCATCCCGGCCTGCACCGCGGCCGGGGTGAACACCGGCCACCGGGCCATCCAGTCCGCGCCCGCCAAATCTGCCACCAGAACCGGGCCGCCAGACAACCCGTCAACACCCGGGCCCTGCCCCAGGGTCAACGTCAGCTCCTCGATCTGCGCGGCCGGCCCGCTGCTGGCATACACGATCTCACGCACTACGGCATCCACCACGACGGTGATCGCCACGTGTTCCACCCCGGCGGCCGACAGCAGCGTGGCAACCACATCGCGCACCGCCACCGGTGATCCGTTGGCGTGCGCCACCATTTGGCCCCACAGCCGCAACCGGCGATCAGTGTTCACCGACGACGTAGCCGAACCGGGCGTTCCTGCGCAAGCACCGACACCACGAAGCGCGCCTCCAAGACGCAGATGACCGTTCGTGAGGCCGCGACGGGAAAACCATCGGAACGACAGGGACCGGATCGCAAAACGACCGCAATCCTGCAACGGCTGACTTGCCTACAGCCTACCCCTCCCCGGCGGGCGACGGGCGGATACTTCCGACCTGCCAGGTCCTGCACAAACCCACTCGTTGCCGTCGTACCTACCTCCCGGAACTACGCGGAACGCAGGCTTGACGGTCATCACATGTTCAACCGGCTCGTCGATGCCGCGTACTCGCGCGTCCGGGCGCAAGCGCCGGCCGAAGGCGCGGCCCGTCGACATCGACACTGCCGAGAACGACCAGGTCCCGGCCGACGACACCGAAGGCCAGGCGGAGCCTTCGATGCGCTCGCGACACCGTTGGCTGCCCGCGCTACGGTAACCGGCGCGCTACGAGCAGGCTGTTCGCAACCGCAGGGAGGGAAGGGACCTCACTTTGATCATGCTTACTTTGCCCAGGGATCGGAGCGAGTAGGCAGACAGGCATCGCAAGCTGATCACCCGGTCTATTTTTTCGTGGTCGACGTCGTGCAAGTCAATGCCGCTCGCTCGGTTCCCGCCACCGGCGCAGCGCGCTCACTCGGACGGCTGCGTGGCGCAGCAGCGGCCCAAGTTGCGTGCCGTCCGACCGCAGCTCAAATCCATCGAGATCAACCCATTCGCCATCAGCTGTGGCGGTCTGGCCGCCGATCTTGGTAACTTTCAGAATCAGCCGGCCGGTGCCGTATTTGTAGTCCTGATCAGACAGGTCTAGGACTTCGCCGATCTTGAGCGTGTTCATTGTTCACACCTCGCCTGTTGACCGCCTGTTGACGGCCAGTTCACTCGTGGTGGCGTCGAAATAGGGCGCCTCGAGTATTTGATCTTGAAGGACAACGGTCCAGCGAGGTAGCCCACCAGCAACACGGAAGTCACGGCGTCGATCAACACAGTGATCAGCTGATTCCTGGACGAGCAGGTGGAACGGACCGTGGTGGCGTGGCTGGCGCTGCCGGAGACGGTGGAACTGTTGCAGGCGCTGTGGTAGCGACGTCAAGGGACAGAACGAATTCCTGTCCGATCAGCAGGTGGCCCGCGCCCGCGAGCAAACGGCCGGTTATCGAGGCTCACGGCTGCTCCTTGAAGTGCCGCTCGACCGCCGCAACCGCCACGAGTATCTGTTGCCACTGATCGGGTAGCCCGTCGTGTCGAGTTCGCGGCCCTCCAGCCACACCCACTCGCCGCCGTACCAGCCAGAGATGTCTTCGCGTACCCGCGACACCTGGAACCGCAGCGGCGCCCGCCGATACCGCAACTCCGGGACTGCCAGCGTCAGCACCTGCCCCACGGCAGGCACCCGACGCGGAGGCACCGACGCCGCAGCCGAGGGCCCCGTCGCCCCGCTCATACCGGTGGCTTTCCAAGCGCCGAATGGGCTTGAGCCGGCGAAGGCACCTCGGCCCCGCCGTTCGGCGCCAAGACCGCGCGGCCGGGTACATGACCCTCAGAGGCAAGATCGACACGAACGCCCGTCATCTCGTGCGGCCGTGCGTTCACCGCGTCGGGCCGTTCCTGCCGCGACACTAACGCCGGCCCGAGCCCGACGAAGGGCCGCCAGGCACTGGTAACAGCGGTCTCCGGAGTCAAGATCAGCACCGGCCGGCTACACGCGGGCGTCGGGTTGAACGATCGCGCGCACCCCGACAGACCGTCGCGCTCGATCGCGCGCCAGCTCGTCACCCGCAACGGGCCTCCGGCGGTGCCGCACCCGTGTAATGCTCGGCTCGCGTCCATTGCGGGTGCTCTACCGCGATGCGGAACTGGTCCGGCTGGTAGCCGTGCGACCACCGCCGGCCTTCGACCGTAGGACCCGTATCCACCGCGACCGCGCGAAAGCTGATCGCTGAATTCGTGGAGGACCTCACAATGGCGTGCCGCCCCGACAAGGTCCATCGGCATGGCGGCGTCGCTGATCCAACGGGTCGCACCTGCGAAGATCACTGTTGGCCCCGAGTCGGTCAGTGGCAGCGAAACGATAGTGTCAGTCGCAACGCACCGGTCGATGATCTGGCGGGGTCTGAGCCAGCGATCAGAGCGCCCAGAATACGCCCCGGATGGGGAGACGTTCCCTGGCCCACGACGAGAATCACTCCAAAGAGCTGCAGGCCAGGCAGGTCCGCCCGCGCTCACAGCAGACCCGGCCTGGTCGGCGTCGGCAAGGTTCTCGTCTGGCCATGGTCGAGTCAGCCGTCGGGGGCAATTCCGAGGTTACGGACCTGCACCTGTCCAGCACGTATAGAGTGTTTTTGGTTTACTTGCTCACCCAGACCCCGTGAGTGGCTGCTATCTGGCAACCAGAGCGGGGACGCGCATGGCCGTTGAGTGGTCGGCCCAAGCTGCGGGCTTGGTGGAGGCATCACCCGATGCGATCGTCGGGATAGACGTTGAGGGCCGGATCGTGCTGGTCAACGCCCAGGCCGAGCTGCTTTTCGGCTACCAGCGGCCGGCGATGGTGGGCGAGCCCGTGGAGATGCTGGTTCCCGAGGCAGCCCGTCTGACCCACCCAGAGCATCGCAGAGGCTACCTCGGTGATCCGCATCCACGGGCGATGGGTGCCGGAATGCAGCTTGCCGGACAGCGCCGCGACGGCAGCCAGTTCCCCGCGGAGATTTCGCTGTCGGCGTTCGAGGCCGAGGGTGAACGGCTGGTCGTCGCTGCAGTACGCGACATCACGGCGTGGAAACGCGCCTCAGAGGCACAGTCTCAGCTGGTCGCGATCGTCCGCTCGTCGCACGACGCGATCATCGGCAAGACGCTCGAGGGTGTGATCACGACCTGGAACCCAGGCGCGGAGCGCCTGTACGGCTATCCGGCGGCGGAGATGATCGGCGTTCACATCGATGTTCTCTATCCGCCGGAGCGCGTCGGCGAGGAAGATCGGCTCTTGCGCCGCATCGCTGAGGGTGAACGGGTGGAGCAGTACGTCTCCCAGCGGGTACGTCGCGACGGCTCGCAGGTGACTGTCTCGTTGGCGATGTCGCCGATCTCGCAACCTGACGGCACGGTGGTCGGCGTGGCGTCGGTGTCGCGTGACGCGTCGGAACGGTTGCGGGCCGACGCGAAGTTCCGGGGTCTGCTGGAAGCGGCGCCGGATGCGATCCTCGGCGTGGCCGCGTCCGGGCTGATCGTGCTGGCCAACGCGCAGGCCGAGCGGCTGTTCGGCTACCGACGCGATGAGCTGGTCGGCCAGCCGGTAGAAATGCTGGTTCCGCAGTCCGCCCGGGAATTGCATCCGGCACATCGCAGCGGCTACTTCGACGACCCGCTGGCCAGGCCGATGGGTGCCGGGATGCACCTGGCCGGGCGCCGCAAGGACGGTTCGGAGTTTCCTGCGGAGATCAGCCTCAGCGCGCTGGAGACCGAAGACGGGCTGCTCGTGTCGGCCGCGGTTCGGGATGTCACGGACCGGTTGGAGGCGCAGGCCGAGCGGGAACGCCTGAAAGCTCAGGCCGAACGGGAACGCCTGGAGCGTCAGCTGCACCAGTCGCAGCGTCTGGAGAGCCTGGGTCAGCTGGCCGGCGGTGTGGCGCACGACTTCAACAATCTGCTCGGTGTGATCGTGAACTGCGCGGCGTTCGTGGCCGAGGATCTGCAGACCGAGGGATTCGACGAAAAGCGCTGCGACAGCGCCTGCCGCGACATCGAACAGATCCGTCGCGCCGCTGACCGGGCCACCGCGCTGACCCATCAACTGCTCGCCTTCGCACGCCGGGAAGTGATCCGGCCGAAGGTCATGGATCTCAACGAGGTCGTCACTGACGTCCGGCAACTGTTGCGACGCACGATCGGTGAACACATCGCCCTGCTGACCAGCCTCAGCCCGACCGCAGGACTGATGCTCGCCGATCCGGGTCAGATCGAACAGGTGTTGGTCAACCTCACCGTCAACGCCCGGGACGCGATGCCCACCGGCGGCGTCATCAGCGTCGAGACCGAAGACATCAGCCTCACCACCGGCCAGGCTCATCAGCGGCGCGTCCCGCCAGGCCCCTATGTGCAGTTGCGGGTCACCGATACCGGGACCGGGATGCCCCAGCAGGTCATCGACCGAGCCTTCGAACCGTTCTACACCACCAAACCCAAAGGCCAGGGCACCGGCCTGGGACTGGCCACGGTGTACGGGATCGTCACGCAGGCCGGCGGCGTCATCGAAATCGGTTCCACGCCGGGACACGGCACGACCATCACCTGTCTGTTCCCGGTCACCACCAGACTTCCCGAAACCCGCCAGGCTCCCTGCGGTCCCGGACACGCCGCCGGTGGTGGGGAGACGATCCTGTTGGTCGAGGACGAAGACGCTCTCCGGGAAGTGATCCGCCGGATCCTCACCCGAGCCGGCTACCACATCATCGTCGCCGCGAACGGCGCCCAAGCGCTGAGCCTGGTCAAAGATATCCCGCAGGTCCACCTGCTGCTCACCGATGTCATCATGCCCGAAATGATCGGCAAAGACCTCGCCGAGCGGATACAGGCGCTGCGGCCCGACACCCGGGTGCTGTACATGTCCGGCTACGCCCAACCCATCCTGACCTCCCAAGGCATTCTCGACCCAAGCGTCACCCTGGTCGCCAAACCCTTCACCGAAACCGAACTCCTCGGGGAAATCCGCACCACGCTCGACACCCACCAGGTCCCCACCGACGCCGCAGTGGCCCTGGCGTGAAGTCCACAATCAAGCACCGGACTCCCGCCCTCGGCCAGGTGCGAGACCGCATCCCACCGAAACAGCAGGGGTGAACAGGGCTGCGACGCAACCGCGCACGTCCTCACGCCCAACGTTCAACAACGGCGACGGCCGGATCGCCGTGCCCGGCACCGTCATCGCACCGTTCTACCGACACGTGCGCAACCTCCCGCAGCACCCGCGTCGTCTTCGACCCGAGATTCGCCCAGGGACCCCGGTGACCGCAGGCCACGGCCATCCACACAAGATCGGCACGGACATGACCGCACCAGCCGTCATTCACGCCGAAGACCAGCGTCGGTTGACCACGGCCCTCCAGCACCTCGTCGAGGCCAACTACCGCCACGTCGCCGGCTTGACCGACGCAGGAATTCTGCCAGCCGAAACCGCGACCGCTCTGATCGCCCGGTGCGACCAACTCCTCGCCAGAATTTCCAGTCGGCAGACCGGGTAGGGAGCTGGCCTTCCCGCCGGAGCCTCTCAATAACGCCGCGTGGTGTCCGACCGGACAAACGATCTACGCGCGGCAGGTGAGGCTGTCTTTCCGGCCGGACAGGCTCCGCCGCGCATGAACCGGGCCCCCGCGGCCGGGGCGCCTGCTGACCGGCCCGCCTATACGCCCGATCAGGGCCGATCTTGGTTGCACCCTTGGTGACTGCGACGGCGGTGGTCGAGGGCATGCCGCTGGTGAACGGCGGAGTTGTCGGCCAATGTGTTCGCGTCCTCCCACGACGGCACCCGACGCATTGTCGTTATCCAACACCAGGTGATATCTGCACATGGCAATGTCGGACCTAGCGTGCGACAGGTTGTGACGGTACAGCGTGATGGTTCGACGAGAGAAGCCTCAGGACGAAGCGGCTGCTTCCTTAGTCGTACACGGAAGATCTGGTTCCATGAGCAGTTCGTTTCTCGTAGTGGACAGTCCGCAGATCGTCTGCGTCTGTGAGCCCGGCCAGGCGTTGACGCAGGTGTTGGTGCGTGGAGGCTGGGATGGCGGGCTTCGTCAGGAGGTGTCGCGGGTGCTGCGGGCGTGCGTGGCGGAAGCCCCTCGGGTGTTGCTGCTCGATCTGTCGCAATTGCAAGATCCGGCCGGTGAATCCGTGTCGACGTGGCTCACCGCGGTGCGGTACGCGAGGCAATCAGATCCGCAGGTCGTGCTGGTTCTGGGTGCGGCGCCGCCGGCGGTGCGGCGGCGTCTTTCGACGGGTGACGGTGATCCGCCGGTGGTGCTGGCCGACACCGTCGATGCGGCACTGGCTGTGGTTCCGAGCCTGGATGGCGACGGGAAGTGGCAGCACCACATGCCTCTGCAGGCGCAACCTATGGCAAGCGCGCTGGCACGCACGATGGTCAGTGACGCCTGCCTGGCCTTCGACGTGGCATACCTGGTGCGCCCCGCTCGGCTGATCGTGTCGGAACTGGTGACCAACGCGGTCCTGCACACCGGCACCGATCTTGACGTGTGGGCGTCAGCGCGCGGCGCGGCGTTGCATTTGGCCGTACAGGACCGCAGCCGGGATTTTCCGCAACTGCTCGACGTCGGACATCGGCATCCTGCCGCCTTCCCAGAATCAGGAATGGGACTGCGGACGGTGACCGCCACGGCCACCGCGTGGGGTGCCCTGCCGTGCCGGCACGGCAAGGTGGTGTGGGCCACCCTTGCCACCAGGGCGGAGACGGCGTCGTGACCGGCTTTAGCGATGACGGGGCCCGGCTGCACATGGCGATGCATACAGACGGCGGCCGGACCACGCTTACCTTGACCGGTGAACTGGACCTGTTCAGCGGGCCGCCTCTGACGCAACTTCTGGACACCGCGATGGACGGCAGCGTCAAGCACCTGGACGTGCAGATGGCCAAGGTCGGCTTCGTCGACGTCGACGGGGTGCGGATACTGGTGCACGCCTACCATCTCGGCGCAGGCCGCGGTGTCAAGCTGACATTGCATGATCCTCAGCCGGATATCGTCTGGCTGCTGCACATCACCGGCGCTGCCCTGCTGCTGGGCGATAGCGCCGCATCCGCCGACGCCGCAATGCTCTACCCCGTCGGCCCGCCACAGCCGGTCAGGGCCGCCGGTGAACCAATGAACAAGACTCCTTCCGTCCCGCTGGCAGGCACCACTACCGGCGAGCGCGACCGACGTGCCGATGAGCGCGACCGACGTGCCGATGAGCGCGACCGACGTGCCGATGACCGTGCGGAGCGCGCCGATGACCGTGATCGGCTCGCGCAGGAACGTGATCGGCTGGTCGACGAACGCCAGCGACGCGTCAGCGAACATCAGCGGTGGGAGGACATTCGCGAGGACGTGGCCGACGCCCGCGAGCGTGGCCTGGAACGCGGAGAGAACGAACGCTGATCTTTTTCAAGTCGGCTACCCAAGCGCGGGCCCGTCCAGCTCCACCTCAGCCGTCTCGCAGACCACGCTCAATGTCGCCGCCACACCAAGTATTCTTCGGCATCGATCAACCGAACCCCGCCAGTGCCCCGGAGAGTAGTTCTGACCCTCGCAAGATCACTCGCAACCTATGTGGTCCGAGCCGGAACTTCCAGGCCGGCGACCACGTCGATGTGGCGGCCTGGCCGGAGGCGCAGCTCGACAGGCTCGACGGTAGTCACCCGGTCGAGCAGGATCACGCAGCGGCGGCCTCCGGGTGTTGGGCGCGCTGTCATCAGCAGGCCTCGATCGCCTGGGCCTAGACGACCCCGGGGGCACGCAGGGATACCGGCCGGGGTTTCACGTGTCGGGCCAGGGGCGTTCACGGATTCGCCCAGCACGGCAGACCGCCAGAGTCAGCGTGAATGACAACTGGTGCTCGTAGGAGGGCCGAGGAGATGAGCAATACCGCACAGAAAGTGTCCGCTGACGCCACGTATGACGTGATCGTGATCGGTGCCGGGCCGATCGGGCAGAGTGTGGCCGCGCGTGCCCGGGGCGGCGGCCTGTCCGTTGCCGTGGTGGAGCGGGAACTTGTCGGTGGTGAATGCTCCTATTGGGCTTGTGTTCCCAGCAAGGCGATGCTGCGGCCGATCATCGCGGTTGCCGAGGCCCGTCGGCTGGACGGCGCGCGAGAAGCCGTCACCGGTCCGATCGACGCTGGGGGCGTCCTGCGGCGCCGTGACCGTTACGTCAGCAATTGGGATGACACCGGGCAAGCCCAGTCGGTAGCCGAGATCGGCGCAGACCTCGTCCGCGGCCACGGCCGGCTGGACGGCCCGCGCCGGGTGGCCGTGGCCACGCCAGCGGACCGCATCGCCCTGCTTGCTGCGCGGCACGCCGTCGTCGTCTGCACCGGAAGCCGGGCAGCGGTGCCCGACATGCCGGGGATCGCCGAGGCGCGGGTATGGACCAACCGCAGTGCCACCGATGCCTCCGTCGTGCCTGCTCGCCTCGCGATCATCGGCGGCGGGCCGGTCGGCGTGGAGATGGCTACCGCGTGGCAAGGACTCGGGGCGGAGGTTACTCTGCTGGCTCGGGAACCCTGGCTGCTGTCGCAGTTCGAGTCGTTCGCCGGGGAGATGGTCGGTGCGGCCCTCAAGGAAGCTGGGGTCGACGTGCGACACAACACCACCGTCACGTCCCTGCGCCGCCCGTCCACCTCCGGCCCGGTCACTCTGGTGCTCGATGACGGCATGGAGGTGGAGGCCGACGAGGTTCTGGTCGCCGTCGGGCGCGTCCCTCTCACCGGCGACATCGGGCTGGAGACCGCGGGGCTTACCCCCGGATCCTGGCTGGACGTGGACGACACCTGCCGCGTGCGGGGGATCGAGGCCGGCTGGCTCTACGCCGCCGGCGACGTCAATCATCGCGCGCTGCTGACCCACCAGGGCAAGTACCAGGCACGCATCGTCGGCGACACCATCTGCGCCCAGGCCGCCGGACGGCCGCTGGACACGTCACCCTGGGGCGCGCACGCCGCTACTGCCGACGCGCGGGCGCTGGCTCAGGTCGTCTTCAGCGATCCGGAGGTCGCCGCCGTGGGGCTCTCCGCCGACCAAGCCCGGCAGGCCGGGCACGACTTTCGCGTCGTCGACGTCGACCTGGCGACGTCGGTCATGGGTGCCCGCCTGTACGCCGACGACTATCAGGGACGCGCACGCATGGTCGTCGACGTCGCCACCCAGCGCGTCCTCGGCGTCACTTTCGTCGGGTTCGGTGTGACCGAACTGCTGCACTCGGCGACCGTCGCCGTCGCCGGCGAGGTGCCGATCAGCCGTCTGTGGCACGCGGTGCCCTGCTTCCCGACCATCAGCGAAGTATGGCTGCGGTTGCTGGAGGGGCTGCCGGCCAGCGAACGGGCATGACAGCGCCGGCCCCGGGCACCTCACACTTCACGTGACCGCCGGGCACGCCCAGGAGCAGATCCGTACCGAATGCTTCGGCGGCACCGGGGAGACCTGGTGATCGAATCGGAGGTCGTGGCTCGACATCGTGTCGCCGTCCCCGTCAGCCGCCGTCCGGCTCGGGGTCCAGCACCAGGTGAAGTTTGGCCCGGGAGGTGATGGCCAGCTTCGCGAAGGCCTTCTGCAGGTGGTATTCGACGGTGCGCCGGCTGAGAAAGAGCCGCGCGGCTATCTGAGGGTTGCTCAGGCCCTCGCGGGCCAGATATGCGACCCGGGCCTCCTGCGGGGTCAGCTGACGTTTGCTGTCGATGGTCCGCTTGCGTGCCGCTTCGCCGGTGGCTAGCAGCTCGCGCTGGGCGCGATCAGCGAAGGCGCTCGCCCCGACAGCAATGAACAGGTCTCGCGCGGCGCGAAGTTGGGTACGTGCGTCGATGCGGCGGTTGCGGCGGCGGAGCCACTCGCCGTAGAGCAGTTGAGCCCGCGCGAGCTCACCGCGGATTCCGGTACGGACCAGCCGGCCGAGTGCCTCCTGATATCGCGGTTCGGCGTGCTCTTCGTCGACGAGCAGGGCCTGCGCCATGGCCTGGACACCGAGCGCCCAGTCCGTGCCGGCGGCCGTGGTCCGTTCGGCGAGTCGAGCTGCCGCGTCCGCTGCTGTCTCCGGCCGGCCGCAGCGGGCAGCCGCCTCGACCAGTTCCATCAGCGCCCGGCCGGT
>Ga0307508_10001453_pt1 | contig 26619 bp, 16 predicted proteins | sample 9_EM_MG_FD_203089 | JGI IMG/M metagenome (GOLD analysis project Ga0307508, IMG submission 203089) | Populus trichocarpa ectomycorrhiza microbial communities from riparian zone in the Pacific Northwest, United States - 9_EM | ecosystem: Host-associated > Plants > Roots > Unclassified | place...
TCCTTTCTGGAAATCTGCCAGTATGCCGATAACGCCTACCGGCAGCAGGCTGGTCGCCTTGCCCGATACCAGGGCCGTTTTGGCGCCCTCGTTTACCTGCACCGTTCCCGTGGCGGCATTGGCCGAGGTGGCCAGCCATTTTTTGGTGCCCGAAGCAGTTTTATCGGGCACAAACCGCGTATGGACTATCTTATTATCGAGCAGGTCGGGCAGCACATTGTCTTTCTTGCCATTGGCTACATGCACCGGGATGCCCAGCCTCGCCACCTTCTGCGCCATGACCGATTTGGTTACCATACCGCCCCGTCCAAACTGTGATTTGCCCGGTGCGATAAACTGCGCAAAATTCGTTTCCCGCGCACGGATTTCCTCTATCACCCGCGCGCCTTCCTCTTTTGGGTCGCCATTATACACACCATCCACATTCGACAGGATTACCAGCGCATCCGCATTCAGCATCGCCGCCACAAGTCCCGCCAGCTCGTCATTGTCTGTAAACATAAGTTCGGTTACCGACACCACATCGTTTTCGTTCACAATCGGCACCACCTTGTTTTGCAGCAGTATCTGGAAGCAGTTCTTCATATTCAGGTAATGCTTGCGATCCCTGAAATCTTCCTTCGTCACCAGCACCTGCGCACAAAGCAGCCGGTGCTCCTCGAATAATGTTGAATAAGTATTGATAAGCTTTACCTGCCCCACCGCCGCCAGCAGCTGGCGCGCGGCAATCGCATCCGTTTTGTCGGACACCGAAATCAGGCTCCTGCCCGAGGCAACCGCCCCCGAAGAGACCAGTATCACTTCTAGTCCTCTTTTGCGTAAAATGGCTATTTGCGCGGTAATATTTTTTATCCTCGAAATATCCGGGAGCCCATCGTTTTGCGTAAGTACATTGGAGCCGATTTTGACAACAATCCGTTTATAGTGCGCACCCATGCTTGACTATCTGGTTTTTATAAATGCAAATGTATGCTAAACAATTTTAGGCCTACTTTTATTCCCCGGCCGCCGCATGCGCTTATGTATGGCATATTTTCCCTTGCCACGCAAACGAAATATGCCATACATGGCCCATCCCGTCCCCTTGTCCAAAAGAAATCAATAACTATTATAACGGTCGTTTGTAAATGATGAGCACGAAAATTATTGGCGCCCTGCTGCTTTGCTTTCACCTGGCTGCTTTTTCACAATCCCATTATCCCGGCCAGCATGCAGGCAAATACAAGATCAAAGATCAGCTGAATCCATTCCTGTATAGCTTCGACCTGCAGGATGTAAGGCTGCTCGACAGCCGGTTTAAACAAAATATGGAGCGGGAGCAGAAGTGGTTACTGTCCATTGGCGTAAACCGGCTCCTTCACAGCTTCCGCACAAACGCCGGTATCTATTCCGGCAATGAAGGTGGCTATTTCAATTCCCCCCGCCTTGCCGGCTGGGAATCCCTCGATTGCGAATTACGCGGTCATACTACCGGGCATATATTATCCGGCCTGGCCCTGATGTACGCCTCTACGGGCGATGCTGTGTATAAAATAAAAGCCGATAGCCTCGTTGCCGGCCTGGCAGAAACACAAAAAGCGCTCAGCCAGGATGGTTACCTAAGCGCGTTTCCGCAGGAGCTCATCAACCGCAACATCGCCGGTCAGAAAGTATGGGCGCCCTGGTATACCCTGCACAAAATTCTATCCGGTCTCATCGATCAATACCTGTACTGCGATAACCGGCAGGCGCTCGATATCGCCGTTAAGATGGGCAGCTGGGCATATAAAAAGCTGTACCCCATAACGCCGCAGCAGCGCGCCATCATGCTGCGCAACGAATTCGGTGGTATCAATGAATCGTTTTATAACCTGTATGCCATCACCGGCAATAACAATTACAAATGGCTGGCCGGATTCTTTTACCACGACGAAGTGCTTGACCCCTTAAAAGTGCAAAAAGATATCCTCGAAAACAAGCACGCCAATACCTATATCCCCAAGATACTAGGCCTCGCCCGCGAATATGAGCTGGACCGCACACCCGCCGCCGATTCTATCGCCGTCTTCTTTTGGCAAACCGTTATAGAACAGCATACCTTTTGTACCGGCAGTAACAGCGACAAGGAAAAATTTTTCAAACCCGGCAACCTCTCCGCTCATCTCAGCGGTTACACCGGCGAGTCCTGCAATGTGTACAACATGCTAAAGCTTACCCGCCACCTTTTCTGCTATACCGGCGACCCAAAATATGCCGAATATTATGAGAAGGCCCTGTACAACCATATCCTCGGCCAGCAGGATCCCGCTACTGGTATGATAGCCTATTTTCTTCCCATGCTGCCCGGCGCCCATAAAGTATACAGTACGCCCGACAGCTCTTTCTGGTGCTGCGTTGGCAGCGGCTTCGAAAGCCAGGCCAAGTACGGCGAAGCCATTTATTATCATTCCGAAACCGATCTGTACGTAAATCTGTTTATTCCGTCCATCCTGCATTGGAAGGAGAAAGGCTTGCAAATCCGGCAGGAAACATTATTTCCCGAAGAAAATACCATTCGCCTAACCATTGACTCGGCGCCGGTTACCCCCCTCGCCCTTCATATCCGCTATCCCGCATGGGCCACCACCGGCGCCTCGATAAAAATAAACGGGAAACCGGTAGCCATTCACCAGGCGCCCGGCGGCTATATCGTGCTTAACCGCAAATGGAAACAAAACGATAAGCTGGAAATTGTATACTATATGTCGCTCACCGCCGTCGCCGCTAACGATAACCCCGGCAAAATAGCCCTTGTCTACGGCCCCCTCGTGCTTGCCGGTGTGATGGGCGCCGGTAGCTTTATCGAAAAAGCGCCTTATTCAAATCCCTTGCTCTACAACGACTATTATACCTATAACTATAATGTGCCACCATCCCTCGTAAAAGAGCTGGCAGGCGATCCCGCACAGGTCAATACCCTCGCCCGCCCCGTACCAGGCCAGCCCCTCGTTTTCAAAACTGTGCACGAAGGTATCGAGCTCCGTCCGCTCTACGACATTCACCGCCAACGCTATACCGTATACTGGGATATAAAGAAATAATTATCGATACCGGTTTTTCCCTACCTTTGAATCATCAGATGATATGATGAATACCATTCGCCGTAAATCATTGGCCGACGAAGTGGCCGCCCGCCTTCAGCAGCAAATCGCCCTCGGTAAATACAAGGTCGACGAAAAGCTTCCCATCGAGCCCGAGCTGATGAAAACCTTTGGCGTGGGCCGCTCCACCATCCGTGAAGCCATCAAAATACTGGCCAACTCCGGCCTCCTGCGCGTACAGCAGGGCATTGGTACATTCGTAGACAGCGCCACCGGCAGCAAAGAACCCCTGTCGCAGCGATTAAAACGCGCCGATATAAAAGACCTCGACGAAGTGAGGCAATTACTTGAAATGAAAATTGCCGAAAAAGCAGCGCTCAACCGCACCGCCGCCGATTTGAAGAATATAAAACAATGGCTGGTCAAAAGAAAAGAGGCGGCCGATAATGGACTGCTCAAAGAATGCATTGAAGCCGATATCCGGTTTCATACCGCCATTGCCGAAGCCTCTAAAAACGATATCCTGGCCGACCTGTACAAATCGGCCTCCATACACGTAGCCAACGCATTTGCCCAATCCTATAAAGACACCGGCGCTTTTAAGAAAAGCCATTACCTGCATGAGCTGTTGCTTAAAAGCATTGAAGACGGAGAAGCAAAAAAAGCATGGAATTGCGTCGGTAAAATCATAGGAGATCGGTTCAGCTGATTTTTTTATCCTGATTCATCAGATGATCAGATTAATATAACCACTTATGAAACAACAAACAGGAGCCGCTTTATCACCGGCGGCGAAAGCCATCGCACAAAAAACAGTCTATCCCATATTGTTCGCCATCAGCTTCAGCCACCTGCTCAACGATATGATGCAGTCGGTCATACCCGCCGTATACCCGCTGATAAAACAAAGTTTTCACCTGTCTTTTTCACAAATCGGTCTTATCACGCTTACCTTCCAGCTCACGGCCTCGCTGCTGCAGCCCTTTGTGGGTTTTTATACCGACAGAACGCCACGCCCGTATTCCCTTGCCATTGGTATGGGCTTTACATTGCTCGGACTGGTATCGCTTTCCATGGCACCCAGCTTTATCGCCATCCTTGTCTCCGTCAGCCTTATTGGTATGGGCTCCTCGGTCTTTCATCCCGAGTCCTCGCGCGTAGCGTACCTGGCTTCGGGCGGCAGAAAAGGACTGGCCCAATCCATCTTCCAGCTCGGCGGCAATGCCGGCGCAGCCATCGGTCCCCTGCTGGCAGCGCTGGTGGTAGTACCTTATGGACAGTCTAATATTATTTGGTTTGCCATCGCCGCCGTGCTCGGCATCGTGGTGTTAATACAGGTAGGAGGGTGGTACAAAGGACACCTCATTTTAAAAGCCGCCGGTAAAACCGCCGCCATCACCGGCCCCGGTTTATCCCGGTCAAGGATAATGTTTTCCCTCGGCATTCTGCTGGTGCTTATTTTTTCCAAGTACTTCTATATGGCCAGCATGAGCAGCTATTATACTTTTTATCTCATTAATAACTTTCATCTCTCCGTACAGCAGTCGCAGGTGCACCTGTTTATCTTTCTCGCATCAGTGGCAGCAGGCACGGTCATCGGCGGTCCGCTGGGCGATCGCTTCGGGCGGAAATACATTATCTGGATTTCCATTTTAGGTGTCGCCCCCTTTACGCTTATGCTGCCCTACGCCAACCTGTTATGGACTACCGTACTGTCTGTTATCATCGGCGTTATTCTTGCTTCGGCTTTTTCCGCCATACTGGTATATGCTACCGAGCTCGTACCGGGCAAAGTGGGCATGATCGCCGGTCTCTTTTTCGGTCTCGCTTTTGGTATGGGTGGCCTCGGCTCCGCCCTGTTGGGAAAGCTGGCCGATCTCACCAGCATCACCTATGTATTTAAGGTATGCGCATTCCTGCCGCTGATAGGTATCATCACCGGCCTGCTGCCCGATATCGAGCGAAAGAGATAGACGCGGCCGCTTATCAGGCAGCCACGTCTTTTACGATACCGTCTATTTTGTCCAGCAGCTCTTTTGATAGCTTCGGGGCCAGTTCCAGCGCTTTCAGGTTTTGCAGCAGCTGCTCCTTTTTGGTCGCTCCCAGGAGGGCGCAGGTAACGTTCGGATTTTTAATGGTCCAGGCTATGGATAAATCCGTTACCGTTGTCCCGGCTTCTTTGGCCAGCTGTTCCAGCTGCTTAACGGCCTTGATCTTGTTGTCGGTCAGCGATTTTTCCCGCAGCCATTCCATGTCGCTGCCCGACAGCCGGCTGTTTTCGGGAATACCGTTGTTGTATTTGCCGGTGAGCAGCCCGCTGGCCAGCGGGCTATAAATGGTAAGGCCCAGCCCCGGATCTTTGTATAATGGCTTGAAATCTTTTTCTACCTTCTTGCGTTTAAAAAGGTTGTATTCCGGCTGTTCTACCACTGGTTTGATAAGATGGTATTTTTCGGCAGCTATAACGGCTTCGTATATGTCTTGCGCTTCCCACTCGCTCGTACCCCAGTACAGTATTTTCCCCTGCAGGTACAGCTGGTGCATGGTCCATACAATGTCTTCCGTCCGCGTGTTTTCGTCGGGCCGGTGACAATAAAAAAGGTCCAGGTAGTCCACCTGCAGCCGTTGCAGCGCTTCGTCGCACGCCTCCCGCAGGTGCTTCCTGCTTAGCCCGTGCTGGTTGGGTTTGTTTTCCTTATGCCAGCCAAAATAGGCTTTCGACGATACGATATACGACGAGCGTTCCCAGCCCTTCTTTTTAAACACCCGTCCCATCATCTTCTCGCTTTCGCCATTGGCGTATATCTCGGCGTTGTCAAAAAAATTGATGCCCTTGTCATAGGCAATACCCATCAGCTCATCGGCCAGGGTATCGTTCACTTTGTCGCTCAGGCTTATCCAGCTCCCAAAACCAAATACGCTCATCTCCAGCCCGGTATTTCCCAGTATCCTGTATTCCATAAGTAAGTGTTTTTTTGAGCTAACAGTAAAAAAAATGATGCCAGCACCGGTTGGTACCGGTTATGCATACCACTGCTCTACCGCCTGGCCAATGGCATCCACCAGGTCCTGGTCTTCCACCAAATCCATTTTCCAGTTGTTCTTCATCCGCTTGATGATGCCCATGTTATCGTTGTTAAGCGTTATCTCCAGCTCGGCGCACATCCCGCTGCCGCAGGTTTGCGGAATGGGGATCGCTTCCCCCTTATACGTTTTGTCCTTGTAATCGAATTCCAGCGGCACCGGTTGTTTTTCCAGCTGCTCAATCCATTCTTTCAAAAATTTTACCAGGTGCTTGCGCTGCGTGGGCGCCGTGGTGCTCCAGGTATCTTTCTCCGCCCGCTTATGGGCTAGCTTGTATTTCAGCCCGGTCATGGCGGTACTGTAATCGTTCGCGTTCAGCTTAATCACTTTCTGGTGCGCGATAATATACCAATGGTAACCCGTGCCCACCGGCACACCCGAGCCCGGGGGGGCCTTGCCCTTTCTCCGTTTGGTGACTGCGTAAGAGATTTCCCACAAATCGGGCGTTATCTTCGTCTCCTTCCATTGTCCCTTGTCGTAATACCAGTAATGGCTTCTGCCTACCTGCATACCGGTGTATTGCTGCCCGTTAAATTCCTTGAGCTGGTTGTACGACGCCGCAAGGTCTTTGCCTTTAACCGCCTTTTTCGCCTTGCTTTTCGGCTGGGTGGCGCGCCGGGCGGCAACCTTCTTTCGTTTTACTGCTGCAATGGCCATAAATGCCTATTTAAATGATAAACAATAACAAATACACCCGTGCAAAACCTGTGCTGGCCCCATCCCCCGGCTTCCGGCATAATATGAGGAATATCTTCCACTGGCAGCCGGCCCCGCCGCCCGGCGGGGAAACAGGAATGATTTTTATGGAGGTAGATCAAACTATTTATTTATGAAAAAAATACAAATCACGATGGCCGCCTGTTGTATAGCAGCAGCCTTGTTCGTAGCATGCAGTAATAACACGGGCGCAAATGCCGGCAATGGCAGCGATTCAGCCGGCACCGGCGCTTCAACCGGCGCCGGCGCCGATTCAGGTAGCGTAGGTAATTCAGGCACCACGCCCATGCAGGGCACCGGTACAGATACCACCAGGAGCGGTGATACCGCAAGAACGAGGTAATCATAGGGCCGCAGCGTCATATATAGACAAAAAAAATCCCGCCTTGAGAGCGGGATGCACTAATCAAATACCATTGACCATTAAACCTTATCCTATAAAACTAAAGATAGTGACAACTTTTATAAATCAAAAACCCTGCATGCACATCTTTTGCACAATTCTTATTTTATACGGGTGCAGCGTGTTATTGTAACGCAAAGAAACACCTATACAGGCCGGCTAAAAATAGAACCAACACGTAAAAGTTTGTACAAATTATAAAGAGGAATATGTAGTAAAGCTACTACAGGCAAAACTACGCGCCTATAAAACCAGTAACGCATGTAGCCGGGTAAGTGCGGTATAAGGGTCTTCACAAAAACCCGAATGGACTTTGGAGCTTTGTAATACCGTGCTCCGCGTAGCCGTCAGCCACCGGAAACGCGATGCCATATCGAGCCGGGCGATAGGGCCGCCGGCTTCGCTGCCCATACATACCAGCTCAAAAGCGCGAAGATGCGCCGCCAGCTCTGTCATGTCAATACCATCGCAGAAAACGGTCAGCCTTTTTTCGTCCAGCGTATACATTGTTTGCAGGAACCGTTGCCGGGCGCAATACAGGATCACGCCCGTGTTGAGGAACTCTTCGCGCTCCACCCTCGGTACTACCCGTACAACGGCATACTCAAATAAGTGATTTTCCTGCATGCTGCGCTTCTTTTACAAAAATATCGGATGAGGCGATCCGGGTGGTTAAAAATTGATAATATACTTCGCGCAACGTATCCGGCGTATCGCGGGCCGATTCACCCGGCAGCCACTCATCGGGTATCAGCGATACGATGTCCCGGATGCGCCCGGGGGTAAGAATAATACGGAACGCCGCATCCACGGCATCCAGCTCCGTCGCTTTCGTCAGCAATACATGGTCTTTCACCAGCGTAAAAGGGCGTTTGGCATGTGATTCCCATTCCATCCCCGAGTGATGAAAATAAAGCGCCGCACCATGATCAATCAGCCACAATTCCTTATTCCATACCAGCATATTGGTATTGCGCGCCGTACGGTCCACATTTGTCAACAGGCAATCCAGCCATACAATCTGCGAGGCAAGCAATGGAGCAACACTGGTCACCACGGGGTCGAAGGTAATCGAGCCCGATAAAAAATGAAGGCCCAGGTTCAACCCTACGCTTGCCTTGAGCAGGTCCTGTATTTCCTCGTCCGGCTCCGTCCGGCCAAAAGCGCTGTCCAGCCGGGCAAATACGATTTCGGGCACCTTCAGTCCCAGCGCACGGGCTATTTCGCCGCCCAGCAGCTCCGCAATAAGCGCCCGGCTGCCCTGGCCCGCACCGCGGAATTTAAGCACATACATAAACCCGTCGCCGGCTTCGGCAATAGCAGGCAATGAACCGCCTTCCCGCAGCGGGGTCACATACCGGGTCACATCAACAGTCCGTAATTCAGGTGGCGAATAATGCATATAAATTATATGACTGCCTGGGCAATGGGCAGCTCAACAGATTGAAACCAGTAATGAATAAAAGCTTTTATTTTAAATATAGCCCCGGGGTAGTCATCCGGTTTTCTGATAAAACTATTGGCGCCGCAGGAATAACTTTTTTGTATATCCTCCGGCCGGTTCGTATTGCTGATAACCACAACAGGCACCAAAGCATACTCCTCCGACTGCCGGATATGCCGTATAATATCAGTAAATTCCTGGGGCTGTGTATTCCTGTCCAGCAGGATAAGATGCGGCCGTTGGGACGTTCCTGTTATATAGCTATAAGCATCCGTACTGTATATAAAATGAATATCCGCATCCAGCCCCTCCGCCCGGAACACCTCTTCTGTAAGGAAACGGTCGTCCGAATCGTTTTCAATCATTAATATCCTGTATTGCATGCGCGTAGGTTTGACGGCTGCAATGTACTAAACTCCCCACAAATCGCTTATTTTTGATAGTAATGAACCTATTACAAGTAGCAGGCATTTACAGGCACGACAACGGGGCAGATACATTAAAAGGCATCGGTTTTACACAACGGGCCGGGCAGAAGCTCGCCATCATGGGCGAATCGGGCGCCGGCAAAAGTACCCTGCTCAAAATCATCGCCGGGCTGGTACAGCCCACCGCCGGCGAAGTGCTGTTTGAAAATGAAAGGGTGCCGGGACCTCATGAAAAGCTCATCCCCGGTCACACCGCTATCGCTTATCTCTCACAGCATTTCGAGCTGCGTAACAATTACCGTGTCGAAGAAATTTTATCCTATGCCAATCAGTTGCCCGCAGAAGAGGCCGCCATCGTATTGGAAGTATGCCGGATCGACCACCTGCTGCAGCGTAAAACGGATCAATTGTCCGGCGGCGAAAAACAACGCATCGCCCTCGCCCGCCTGCTTATTTCCTCCCCCCGGCTTTTATTACTCGATGAACCTTTTTCGAACCTCGACTGGCCACATACAAAACTGCTTAAATCCGTTATCAACGATATCGGCGAAAGACTCAGCATCACCTGCCTGCTGGTATCGCACGATCCGCATGATATACTGCCATGGGCGGACGAGCTGATTATTGTAAAAGACGGAATGATGGTTCAGCAGGGTAGCCCGGAGTATATCTACCGCTCACCTGTAAATGAATATGCCGGCAGCCTGCTCGGCGATTATTGCCTGCTAAGCGCCGCCGATGCCGCCCTGCTCACCGGCACGGCGGAACAAACGGGTAAACGCCTCTTTGTTCGTCCCGAACAACTTATTATAACGCCCGGAAAAGAACGGGCGCTCGAAGGCAAAGTGGGTAAGCTGGCTTTTGCCGGCAACACCTATGAAATTGATGTATTGCTGCCGCGTTATGCTATCAAAATAAAAGCGGCTGCTCCCCGGGTATCCAAAGGTGATACCATATATATAGCGCTGTTGCCCGGCAGCCCCTGGTACCTGTAACTGGCGCCAGCGCATTTTTTATGAAAAGTTAATTCGGGTCAAACTATCGTTATTGTCCCCCGCTTTTTTTTGAACAGCCCTTGATTAGTGGTATATTACGTTTAAATACCATAACTATACCCCTTATTCCTGTATGCGCCTTTTCCTTTTCCTGCCTTACCTGCTGGTGTCTGGTATCATCGCCCGATCCCAGGATTTCAGTTATAGCCATTACGATGTAAAGGATGGCCTGGCGGGTTCCATCGTCTATTGCGCCGCCGAGGACAAGGAAGGGTTTCTCTGGTTTGGTACCGAAGCCGGCCTCAGCCGCTTCGATGGTACCCGGTTCAAAAACTTCACTACCGCCGACGGACTACCCGATAACGAAGTGCTGAAACTCTATGTCGATTCCAAAAACCGGGTGTGGATGGTACCCTTCAATAACACGGTGTGCTATTATTGGAAAGGTAGAATTTACAATGCCGGCAACGATTCCATCCTGCGCCGGCTATCCCCCGGCACTGGTTTAACCTCCATCCGGGAGGACAGGCAGGGAAATATTATGATCCTGGCGCGCTATACCATTCAAGTCATTACCCGCCTGGGAGAAGTAAAAAAAAATGATTCATTCAGTAAGCATCCAGTCTGGATAAATGTGGTGGGTGGCCTGGACAGCGACACAGGTTTTGTGTTTTATGCAGACAGCCGGATTGGCCCCGCCTCTCATAACAGGAGCCCCATGCCTGATGCACATACCTTGTCTGTTCAATGTAATGTATACCAGCTGGATATGTTTGCCCATATTAAGTTCCGGGGACCTTTGCCGGGGATAACCTATGTGAGCACCACTACCATCCTCCTCTCACCCGGGCTGACCGTGTACCGCGTGGCCGGCGGGGCGGCGTTCATACCGGCAAACGGTAAGCTGTATACACTGCCTGCGCCGCCAAGTATCATCAGCTTTTCAAAAATTGGCGACAGCCTTTTAACGGTCAACACGAGCGATGGTGCGATTATGTATGATCTCCTCACCCAAAAAGAGAGGGCGCATTTCCTCCAGGGACAGCCGGTCAACGATATTATCCGCGATTCGGAAGGCAATTTCTGGCTCATGTCTGCCGGCAATGGCATTTACAGGATAGGGTCACTTGCATTTAAAAATTGTCGCTTTCCCGGAAATGGCAACGCTTCCGTTTTCGCCCTGCTCAAAACCGGCGGGGTATTGCTGGCCGGCGCGGATAAATCTGCCTTATGGACCGTCGATCCTTCCCTGCGCTGGTTTAACCGGGTGCCGCTGCATGGTTTTGCACCCAGCTTTGCCCGGGTAACGGTCCTGCAACCCATCGGTAAAAACCGCCTGTTGATGGGAACCGATGATAATATCATTGAGCTTGCCCATTTAAAAGTGGTCCCGCACAGAAGCTTGTTGGGCTTTTGCACAAAAGCCGTCACCCGCCTCACCGATAGTACCTGGCTGGTCAATTCATGCAATTGGGCCGGCTTGCTTCACCTGCCGGATTTTACGCTGCGCGATACCCTATGGAGTGACAGATCTACCTGCTCCTGGAAAAAAGATACACTCCTTTACATCGGCACATTGAATGGTTTGTATGTTATCGGTTCCCATAAAAAGCCCCGCTTCCTCGGCGCCATCCATCCCGTGTTTAAAGGACGGATTGCTGAAATCACCGAAACACCCGATGGCGTACTATGGGTAGCTACCTATGGCCAGGGAATAGCCGCGTATAAAAATGATACGCTGCTGTCTGTCATCACACAAAAAGATGGCCTTACCAGCAACATCTGCCGGCGTATAACGGCGGCAGGAAACGAGGTCTGGGTAGGGACCGACAAAGGACTAAACAGGATACGTACACACAACAACCGGCCGGAAATAACCCGCTTTACCACGGCCGATGGCCTTGGATCTGATATGATCAACAGCATCTGCGTGGGTAGCGGCAACGTATACGTTGGCACCGCGCAGGGAATAACACTTTTTAATGTGGCCGACATTGCAGTGAATTCTTTTTGCCGGCTCCGTGTCACAGCCGTTCAAACATCAAGCCATACCTGGCCTTTCGATACCTGCGGTTTCGTATTGCCCCACCGGGAAAATTCCGTCCGCATCGATTTCGTCGGCATCTCCTTCAGATCCGCCGGCGATATCTCCTATCACTACCGCCTGCTCGGCCTCAGCAATAACTGGCATACCACCCGTGAAACCTTTCTCAGCTATCCCACGCTGCCCTCGGGTCAATATGAGCTGCAGCTCGTAGCTTATAACAAATTCGGTGTAAAGAGTAAAACCGTGCGCGTCCTGTTTACCGTAGAAAAACAGTTGCAGGAAAAAGCATGGTTTATTGCATTGATGGCGCTGATTGCCGGCGCAGGGATATGGCTGCTGGTAAGCATGCGCATCCGCCGCATAAAAAAACAAAACCAGGAAAAGCTGGATACCAGCGCCCGGATAACCGAACTGGAACAAATGGCGTTAAAAGCCCAGATGAACCCGCATTTTATTTTCAATAGCCTCAACTCCATACAGCAATACGTGATTGACCGTGATTTTAAAGGCGTCAATAAATTTATTACCGGCTTTTCCCGCCTTATCAGGCTTACCCTCGAAATGTCGTCCCGCTCACGCGTCAGCATCGAGGAAGAAATAAAATACATCTCTACTTATCTCGAACTGGAAAAATCACGGTTTGAAAACAAGTTTGATTATACAGTGGACCTGGCCTCTGGTATCGACCCGCTGGCATACCATATTCCACCCATGATACTGCAGCCTTACGTAGAAAACAGCATACGGCATGGCGTAAGAAACAGGGCCGACAATGATGGTAAAATAACAATTAGCTTTGTAAAGGACGATCAATACCTCCTGTGTATTATCCATGACAACGGGGTGGGCAGATCGGCGGCGCAGCAGTTTAAAAGCCAGTCGCCCATCGAATACCAGTCGCGCGGAATGGCATTAACGGCCAGCCGCGTGGAAATGATCAATAAAATAAATACGGCCGCCATACGGATAGATATTGAAGACGGGCAAACAGATGAGGGCTTACCGGCCGGCACAAATGTCATCATTCGCTTCCCGTTGCAGGAAATCATTAAACCTACCTCCATTGTATGATCAAAGCGCTCATTATCGATGACGAACCAAAGAGTATAAAAGTATTGTCCACCATGCTGCGCGAATATTGCCCCGGCGTAGCATTGGTGGGCCAGGCCGGCAAAGCCGATGAAGCCGTTATGCTCGTCCACCAGCTGCAACCCAACCTGGTATTCCTCGACATTGAAATGCCTTCCGGCAACGGGTTTGATATACTCGATCGCCTTCGGCCCGTGCATTTCGAACTGGTCTTTGTCACCGCATTCAACGAGTATACGCTCAAAGCCTTCCGGTACAATGCGCTGGATTACCTGCTCAAGCCTGTCAGTATCGAAGAGCTGCAGGCTGCCGTGCACAAAGCGGCGGAAAATATCCGGCTCAAAAGCTTTAATACGCAGCTCGATAATTTCCTGCAGGATCTGAAAAAGACAAACCCGCCCCCGCAAAAAATTGCCCTCCCCGAAAAAAACGGCATCATGCTCATTCCCATAACCGATATCATCCGCTGCGAAGCCAGCCGCGGCTATACCACTTTTATCCTTAAAAACAGGGAGAAAGTGCTGTCGTCAAAAAATATCAAGGAATACGAGGACCTGCTGCCGGAAAATACTTTTTTCCGCCTGCACCATTCCCACCTCGTCAACCTTAATTATATCCGCATGTACCACCGCGGCAGGGGCGGACAAGTGGAAATGGAAGACGGCACCCTGGTAGAAGTAGCCGTACGCCGCAAAGACGAGCTGATGGCGCGACTGGGCCTTGCCCGCGAGTGATAAATCTGATGGTGGATGTCGTCCGTTTGTAAGAATGCTACAAAAAAAATGTTACAAGTAGAATTGTAACATTTTTTTTGTAGCATTTTCTGTATCTTATAAAAAACCATTTTATGAAAAAAAACCTGTCTGCCAATGAAAGCAACAGGCTGCGCCAGGCATTGGGCATAAGCCAGCAGCAACTGGCCGATTACCTGTCCCTGTCCCGGGTACAGCTGACCCAGGCCGAAACCGGCCGGCGCACAATGCCGGCAAAAACGTTTGCAAAACTGGGCGTCTTATCGACCGTGGCAGCTACCGTTGACCCCACGGCGGAGACGGCGGATACGAAAAAAATACTGGACGAAGCCATTAAAAAGCCAGGCAAAAAAGCAAAACAGTGTGAAGCGCAGGCTATCTCGGCCCGTGTACGGCTGAAAGAAATGAAAGAACGTTACAGCCAATGCTCCCTGCTTGTACAGGTATGTACGGTTTTGCTGGGCAGGCTGCCATCTGGCACAGCCGCAAAAAAAGACAGGTTATGCCTGGAAATCATGAAGGCCGGTGCGCTTAAAAAAATGCGGACCTGCAACCCGGTGGAACAGGCCGTTTTACAGCTGCAGGCCGATGGATTTACCCGGCAGGCGCAGCAGCTCCGGGCTATGATACAATAGCGCCATCTGTGTCCGGGATTTGTTACATTCGTGCTATGCAGACCCTGAATGATGTGCACCAGCAGTTTGCTGAATATTTTGCTGTTCCGGATCTAAAGCCATATGCCTGGCTTTTATCTAAAAAGCTGGGTGAAGGCCATATCTGCCTGCACCTGGATAAAATAGGCGAGCTGCCGGCCACCCTGCCCGCCGGTTATAGCCTCCCATCGCCCGGAGCGGGCCGGTTGAAAAATAGTCCGCTCGTGGCAACAAACGGAAGAGACGATGCGCCTTTTGTATTATCCGGCAACAGGCTCTACCTCCAGCGCTATTTCAGGTACGAAACCCTTTTCCTGGATCGTATGTATGCATTTCTCGACACCGAAAAAAGCCTGCTCCCGGAGCGCCTCGCCTTGCTTGAAAAACATACAGATCTTATCGGGCAGCTGTTTGCCCCACCTGCCGAAACGGTAGCGGGTGATGAAACAACCGACTGGCAACTGGCTGCCGCCATTACCGGCGTGCTCAACAATTTTACCATTATCACCGGCGGCCCGGGCACGGGCAAGACCACCACGGTGGCCAAAATACTGAGCATCCTCTATGCCACGGAGCCTTCGCTCAAAGTGGCATTGGCGGCCCCCACGGGAAAGGCCGCCGCCCGTATGGCCGAAAGCCTGCGCCACACAAAGCTGGAATTGAATCCCTCTACCATCCACCGCCTGCTCAAATGGGAGCGCGACACGCCTTATTTCCGGCACAACCGGGCTAACCCGCTCCGTTATGATGTGGTGATAATAGATGAATGCTCGATGATAGACGTTGCCCTGTTTGCCAAACTGCTCGATGCCATCGGTCCCGGCACCCGGCTCATATTGCTGGGCGATAAAGACCAGCTGGCTTCGGTAGAAGCAGGCAGCCTGTTTGGCGATCTCTGCCAGTCGCAGGAAAAAATGAATTTTTTCTCGGAGGAAAGACGATTGCTTATCAATAGTTTCATTGCCGTCAAAGAACGGCAGATCCCCGCGCAGTATACAAGCCCCGCCAATAACCATCCTTTGTTTCAGCACCTGGTAGAGCTGCGGCGCAGCCATCGCTTTACAGGCAATAAAGGCATCGGCCGTTTTAGCAAGGCGGTTATTAATAATGATGTGGGGGTGCTGGAATCTTTTTTACAGCCGGGGGCAGATGAGCAGGTTGTTATCGACGACGCATACGACGATGCCCTGTTCGAAAAATTTATATCCGGTTATGATGCCTTTATCGCCGAGCCGGATATACATACCGCCTTACAGAAAATGAATAACCTGCGGGTGCTATGCGCCGTCCGCGATGGCGCGCAGGGTTTATATGCCGTCAATAAGCGGATTGAAAAATACCTGCACGATAAAAAACGTATTAAGGTAAACGCTGCGTTTTATGAAAACCGGCCGGTTATTCTTACGCGCAATTATTATGAGCATGGATTGTTTAACGGTGATACCGGCATTATCCGTCCCGATGCACACGGCCAGCTGATGGCCTGGTTTGAAGACAGCAGCGGCCAGCTCAAGCAGGTATTACCCGGCTACCTCACGGATGCCGAAACTGTTTTTGCCATGACCATTCATAAAAGCCAGGGCTCGGAGTTCAACGAGGTGCTGGTGGTATTGCCCAAACAAACCGATACCGCCCTGCTTACCCGTGAATTATTATATACCGCCGTTACGCGGGCAAGGCAAAAAGTATATGTACAGGCTTCCGAAGCCGGCGTGCTCATGGCGGCGCAACGTTTCGTGGAGCGGGCTTCGGGTATTGCCTACCGCCTGGGGGCCAATGAAAGCGGAACATTTTCAACAATATAAACGGGGTATTATTTTACATGGCGTTGCATTTAAAAATCTCTAACTCACTGGAAAGCCTTGCTGCCGGTTTATCCGACAACCTGCGGCATGCGGGCAACAGTGTTTTTGACCCTTACTATATCATTACCCAAACGGAGGGCATGAACAACTGGCTGAAGCTGCAGCTGGCTGCCCGGCTGGGTATTGCCGCCAATGGCCGGTTTATGAAACCCAATGAGCTTATTCACCAGCTTTACTATCGCATGGACGGCCCGCAGGGCGAAATGCTCAGCATACAAAATCTCAGTTGGCTTTTATATAAATTATTGGGTGAGCCGGAATTTGCCGAACGCTTTCCCACGATAGCCGATTATTTCCGCAACAGTGGTCCAGACAAAGACACGCGGCGGATGGCGCTGGCAGAAAAACTGGCCGACCTGTTTGACCAGTACCAGGTATACCGGCCGGCATTAATCCGCCAATGGAATGCGGCCGATGTATCGGCGCTGCCGGAGCACGAATGGCAGCAATATTTATGGATAAAAGTAAAAGCGGCTTCGGCGCATTCATTGCCGGATAAAACCATTATCGGCGACCATATACTGGCAGCGTTGAAGCAGGCGGATAAAAGAGAATCCCTGGCGGCGCGTATGCCGGCCATTTATTTGTTTGGCTTATCGATTACCACCGCTTACCATGTAGAGATACTGTACGAGCTGTCCTCTTTTATCGATATTTATTTTTATATACTCAATCCCGCACCTACGGTATACTGGTTTGAAGACCGGAGCGAAAAACAGCTCGCGGCATGGCGACAAAAAGGATTGAAAGACCTGGAAGGGCAAACGGCGGGCAATACGCTGCTCACCGGCTGGGGCCGCGTGATACAGGACTCTTTTGCTTTGTTTTTTAAGAACGACGAGTTTTTGAATGCCTACGAAGAAGCTACCCTTATCGAACCCGAACCTGGTAGCCTGCTGCATAAAATACAGCACGATGTTTTTAATGCCGCTACGGCAGATCGTAACCTGCTCAGTCCGCAGGATATGAGCGACGGTTCCATCACGATACAGTCGTGCTACACGGTAGCCCGGGAAGTAGAGGGGTTATACAATTACCTGGTGCAGCTGGTTGATAAGAAAAAAGAAGCATTGTCACCGCGCGATATCGTAGTAATGGTGAGCGATGTGGATGCCTACGCACCGTATATCAAGGCGATATTCAACAACGCCCCGTATAAATTCCGCTATACCATTGCCGACGAAAGCTACAGCGATAGCGATAATATCTTCAACGCGCTTCATTCCATACTACAGCTCAACGAAGAAAATTTCAAGGCCGAGGAAGTGCTGCAATTGCTCGACGCTTCTTTTATCCGAGAACGTTTTAATATTACCGATATCGATCGCGTGCGCAGCATCGTAGACGCCGCCAATATCCGCTTTGGCATGGAAGGCCGTGAGGAAGACGATACCCGCTTTGTAAGCTGGGAATATGGTCTTAAGCGCATCATGTATGGTATCTGCATGAGTGGGGAAGAAGAATTTACCGAAGGCGGCGACAGCTTTTATCCCCTTGACCTGCTGGAGGGCAGCGATGCGCAGGAGCTTATCCGTTTTACGCATTTTGTGGAGATATTAATGGATTCCATCCGCCGGCGCAGCGAGCCACGCAGCATTGCCGGGTGGATAGTCTATGTGGAGCAGGTGCTGCACAACCTGGTATACGAGCCGGAAGACGATACCGATGACGATTATACGCTGCTGATGCAGCATTTATCGGCTTATAATGCTGTGAATGAATACATGGACGATCCGGTGCCTTATGATGTCTTTGGCCGCAGCTTCCTGCAAACGCTGAGCGGCACCACCCGCTCGGGCCTGTTTGTAAATGGCGGTATTACCTTCTGCTCGCTTATTCCCATGCGGAGCATCCCATTTAAAGTAGTGGCGTTGATGGGACTTAATTACGACAAGTTCCCGCGCCGCGAGCAGCCGCCCAGCTTTAACCTGATGGAGCAGCAGCGGCAGCGCGGCGACCGCAACATAAAAGAGAACGACAAGCATCTTTTTTTAGAAACCATCCTGTCGGCCAAACAATATTTATACATCAGCTATATCGGGCAGAGCGCCCGTGACAATACCAGCCTGCCGCCTTCTGCGCTGGTAGACGAGCTCATTGATTATATAGAGGCCGGTGCTTCAAACCCCGATGCCGTTCGCAAACAATTGATCCTACAGCAGCCCCTGCAAAGTTTCAGCCATAAATACGCGGGGGCGGATACACGGCTGTACAGCTATCTTGACAGGGCAGGCGGAGCGGTAATACCCGTGAATGCAAAGGACAAGGAAAATACATTGCCCGCCTTTAACGAAATAGACCTGGAAGACCTGGTGCGGTTTTTTAAAAACCCGTTTAAGGCGTATTACAATAAGGTATTGGGCATTTATTACGGCGATGAGCAGGTATTGCTGGGCGATACGGAGCTGTTTAGCCTGGACAGCCTGCAGCAATGGCAGTTGAAAAACGATCTGCTTCCGGAGAGCGAAGCCGGCAGCCTTGCATTAAAAGACAGCCTGGTAAAAAAAGGCCGGCTCCCGTTAAAGAATATGGCCGGTGTGGTATTAAGACAGGTAGAAGAAAAAGTAAAACCGGTACGCCTTCTGTATGCGGAAGCTACCGGGGATGCCACACCTGAAATCATTTCTTTTGAGCTGCCCGTAAAAACCGGTTTGCTGAAAGGCGATTTGAAAAGTGTGTTCGACCGCCGCCTGGTATGTATATCATGGTCGGCCAATGAAACCAAATACCTGGTAGAGGCTTATATCCGCTACCTGGCCGGTGCGGCGGCAGGTCTGCTGTCGGGAATGCGGTTTATATCCGGTGCTAAAAAGAGAGCTGTCTTCACGGCGGAACCTTTGCCGGTAAAAGAAGCAACAAAACGCCTGAATGAGCTGATGGCTATTTATACAGCTGGTTTTGAAAAGATAGCGGCTTTTTCGCCCGAATTTTTTATAAAGCCATCGCAAATAGAAGAGCTGGATGAAGAGCTGTTTGCAAAGATCGTCGGCAGCAGGCTGAATAATGCACAGTTTGCCAGTGACGATCCTTATATCATGACAGAATACAAATACGGTTTTTTTGAAAGAAAAGAGGCATGGGTGGAATACCAGCTGATATGCAGGCAGGTGATAGCGCCCCTTACCATACTTTTTCCGGGATATTTTGATTAAAACAGCATGCTGAACATGAGCGGTAAAACAGCGTACAGTCCTTTTAATGCTTCACAAACGCCCCTGCAGGGCAGTAACCTTATAGAGGCCAGCGCCGGAACAGGCAAAACCTATTCCATCGCTATCCTCGTATTGCGCCTGGTGCTGGAGCAGCAGTTGCCGGTAAAGCAGGTATTGATGGTCACCTTTACCCGGGCCGCAGTGGCGGAGCTGGAAGAACGCATCCGCCTGTTTGTGCGTACGGCGTATAAAGCAAGCCAGGCCAAAACGATCAAAGATCAGAATATACGGCAGCTGGTGGAGCAGGCGATAAAAAAATCGGGCGCGGATGCAGTACAGCAGCAATTAAAAGATGCCGTGGTATGGCTGGACGAGCTGTCGGTGCTTACCATTCACAGTTTCTGCCAGCAAACCCTCAATGAATTTGCCTTTGAAACCAACCAGCTTTTCGGTGCGGATATGCTGCCCGATGCAGGCAGCGTGGCAGAGGAAGAGCTGAATAAATTCTGGCGACGGCATATTACTACGATGGATAGCGCGCTGCTCCATAGTATATGGACGGAGAGCATGCGCGACAATATCCTGCAATTATTGCAGGAGCACCTGGGCGGTAAAAAATACCTGGGCTTTGATGAAAAGCAATCCTATGCCATTACCCCGGCATTGCAGCAGCAATGGGTAAAAAAACTGGCGGAGCTGGCAAAAAAAGAGGCCGCGCTGGAAGGGGCGCTCCATACCTATATCACTACCCATTGCGCCCGCCTCCAGGGCCTTTGCGAAGGAAATGCTTATGCCAGGAAAGGATTGCCCGGGCTGCTGGCCAGTCCCGCCGCTTTTCTCGAAGAGCTGGGCAACCGGAGAAAATCCGCGTATATAGGTAAGCTCTTTCCCGATATACTGGAGCTGGTGGATACATTAAAACCCATTACGGAAGAACGCGCGCAGCTGGAAGAGCATATAAGGATACAGGTCAACTGCCTTGCCATTAAAGAAGTGGAAGAAGGGCTACGCATATTCAAGGAGCGCAATAACCTGCTCGGTTACGACGATTTGATAAAGGATCTTCATTATGCATTGGTAACGCGCGATAATCCAAGACTGGCCGAAGCGATGCAGCAGAAATACAGGGCGGTGTTTGTAGACGAGTTCCAGGATACCGACCGCCAGCAGTTCGAGATCTTCGACAGGGCCTTCGGCCAAAGCACCATCCTGTTTTATATCGGCGATCCCAAGCAAAGCATCTATGCCTGGCGCAAGGCAGATATTTTTACTTACTTCAAGGCAAGGAGCAGCGTGCAGCGGCTGTACACCATGAATCATAATTACCGTTCCTCGGCCCCCATGATTGCAGCGATGAATCGTTTCTTCCAACCGGCGGAGGAATTCGATACTTTTTACTTCAGGGAAGAAAAGGAGCGCATTGACTATATGGATGTAGACAGCCCGGAAGGGCAGGAGAGGGGCGTTATCATGAATGGCAAAAAAGAAGAACCGCCCATCTCTGTCATGAAATTTTCCAATAAAGAGGAGCTGCTGGAAGCCGTGGCGGCGCAAACGGCGCAGCTCTTACGCAAGGACGGCTATATACTGGGCGCTAACGCAAAATCCCGCGCCGTGTACCCTTCCGATATCGGTATCCTTGTGCGTACCGGCAGGCAGGGCAGCGATGTAAAAGCGGCCCTGGCCCGGCTGGGCATACCTGCTGTTACGATAGACGATGCCAAAGTATTGCAATCGGAAGAAGCCCGGTATCTTTTATACCTGGTGGAAGCGGTAGCCGAGCCGGATCGTTCTTCTATTAACCGCGCCCTGTTATCACCTTTTACCGGGTTCAGGACCCCGGATATTCTTGCATTGGACGATGAAGCCGTGCTGTCCCGCTTTACCCGTTACAAAACCCGCTGGCAGCAGGATGGTATATACACGGCGCTGATGGATTTTGTAGCCGATTTCGGTGTGCGTAAAGTGTTGCTGCAATCGCATTCGGAGAATGGCGAGCGTGTCATTACCAATCTTTTCCAGCTGGCGGAGCTGGTGCACCAGGTGGAGAGCCGCAAAAATCTTTCCATGGCGGAACTGATCTCCTGGCTCAGGCGCGGCATCGATGGCATGGTTACCGATGGCGATGAATACATGCAGCGCGTGGAAAGCGACGAGGATGCTGTTAAGATCGTTACCATCCACAAAAGCAAAGGCCTCGAATATAAAATTGTGCTGGCGCCTTTTCTCGATTTTGTAAATAATCCGCGGCAGGAGTTTGTCAGCTTTCGTGATCCGGTGAGCGGCGATTATACCAGCGTGGAGAAATCACGCTTTACCGAAGAGCAGCGCGGTTGGTATTGGGAGCAGGCGGAACAGGAAAACCGCCGTCTTTTATACGTAGCCATTACCCGCGCGGTCTATACCTGTTATATTTTCAGGAACGAAGCAAATTATAACAGAAATTCCACACTGGCGGTATTCCTGAACGCGTTGGAAGCTGCTATGCCGCCGCAGGAGCTGGTACAATTTGTGTCCGGCGCGCCGGAGATTCCCCGGGAGCACTATCGCTCAGCCGTTATACCCGAAACAAGCCTCACCGCATCCCCGGTGGTATTTAACCTGCTGGAAGAAAACTGGCGCAAGATGAGTTATACCATGCTGGCCGGCAAGCAGGAGGTAACACCAAGGGCGCGCGCTTTTCCGCAAAGCGATCCGTATGAAACGTTTATTTTCAGCACCCTGCGCCGTGGCGCCAAGACCGGTAATTTCCTGCATTTCCTGTTTGAGAAAGTCCATTTTGACAACGATAGCAAATGGGCATTCTGGATAAACGAAGGCATCCGCCGGTTTGTGCCGGGGCAGGAGGATGTCTACCTGCCCATGCTTCAGCGCTTGTTAAAGGAAGTGCTGAACGCCGATATCCGTTTGGGAGGGGCTTCGTTTACCCTGTCATCCGTGGCATGGAACAAACGTATTCCCGAGTTTGAATTTGATTTCCCCGTACCGCTGTTTATACCAGATGCCATCAATGCTTTTTCTGACAGCGAATCAAGCATATTGGTAAAGGCGCCCCAGGAGCTGGCCGCCCGCGGGCTGGAAGGCATCATGAACGGTAAGATAGATTTGTTCTTTGAGCAGGGAGGTCGTTATTATGTGCTTGATTGGAAAAGTAATTATCTCGGCTCCTCCCCGGCAGATTATTCACCGGCGGCGCTTTCGGCGGCTATGAATGAAAACAATTACCATTTGCAATACCTCATTTATACGCTGGCCGCCCGTAAATACCTGCAAAGCCGCATCCCCGGTTTTGACTATACCACGCAGTTTGGCGGCGTCATCTATCTTTTTGTGCGCGGCATCCGTGCCGGAAGCGGAAACGGCATTTTTACCGTGAAGCCCCCGCTGGAAAAAATAATCGCGCTGGAAAAAATAATCGGGTAAAAAATAATCGGGTAGAGAAAAATATTGATTGTCGAAAATTATTCGTTGGCATTTCTCTCGTCCCATAGGGACGTATGATAGGTAGAATGCCAATATCCCAATATTCTCTCGTCCCGTAGGGACGTTTGATGAATGTATTAACCCATCAGATAGCCCCATCGGGGCTGCTATTTATATTTTCTCATTCGATTGCGTAAGCACGCCAAAATCAAATTGCATATCGTTCAGCTTCCTGTATAGCCCGTTGCGGGCCATCAGCTCCTGGTGGGTGCCGGTTTCTGCCACGACGCCTTTATCTATCACAACGATTGTATCGGCATTGCGGATGGTGGACAGCCGGTGCGCAATAACAAATGAGGTGCGCCCCTTCATCAGGTTCTCCAGCGCATCCTGCACCAGCTGCTCGCTTTCGCTGTCGAGTGATGAAGTGGCTTCATCAAGAATAAGAATGGCAGGGTCTTTCAGGATAGCGCGGGCAATGGCAATCCGCTGGCGCTGTCCGCCGCTCAGCTTGATGCCGCGTTCGCCTACAATGGTATCGTATTGATCGGGAAAGCGGGATACGAATTCATGTGCATGCGCTTTCACGGCAGCATCCATGATCTCCTCATCGGTAGCCCCCGGACGGCCATAAGCAATGTTTTCCCTGATGCTTCCACCAAACAGTTGCACTTCCTGCGGTACAAATGCCATTTGCCTGCGCAATTGCGAGAGCGGGAAGGCGTTTGCCGGGCGATCGTCGAAGAACAGCGTCCCGCTAACGGGGTCATAAAACCGCAGCAGGAGGGAAGCGATGGTAGATTTGCCCGCCCCGCTGGGGCCTACGATAGCTACCTGCTGTCCGTCGGAAGCCGATAAGGAAAGACCGTTTAGTACAGGAACATCTTTGCGGCTGGGGTAGCTGAAACCGATATTATCAAAACGAACGGCGCCTTTCAATGTATACTGCGCTTCCACCACTACCGGTTTGATATCGATACCCTCGCCTTCGGCGCGCAGTATTTCACGAATGCTTTGCGTGGCGCCGAGTGTTTTTTGCAACTGCGAAAACATATCGGCAAAACCGGCAAAAGTACCGCCCACAAAAGCGGAGAAAACAACAAAGGTTATCAGCAGACCGGCCGAGAGCTCGTGTGCCTGGATAAGCCGGGCGCCATACCATATAACAAATGCAATGGTGCCGAAAAGACTAAACACCATAAAGGACGTAAATGCGCCCCGGTAACGCGAATTGGCGATAGCGGTGTCTACCACGCTGTAAATGCTTTTTACATAACGCGATATTTCATGAAACTCACTGGTAAATGCTTTTACAATGGCGATGCCATGAAAGGTTTCCTGTACGATGGTGCTGCTTTCCGCCAGCTGGTCCTGCGCCTTACGCGACATTTTGCGGATGCGCTTGCCGAATACCACGGCTACTATGGCCAGCAGGGGCACTACGGAGAGCATCACAAGCGCCAGCTTAGGACTGATAAGGAAAATAAATATCAATCCTATCACCAGCGTAAAAATACCGCGCAGGAATTCTGCCAGCGTAAAGGAGATAGCGTCCTGTATCTGCGAGAGATCGGAAGAGATGCGGCTGCTCAGCTCGCCTACTCTGCGCTCACCAAAAAAATGCATCGGCATGCTGAGTAGTTTGCTGTACACATCGCGGCGCATGCCCGCCAGCGATTTTTCGCCCACTGCCGTGAGCAGGTATACCCGCATATAGGAGAAGATGGCTTGTATGCCCAGCACGATAAAGAGTGAGACAATCGCTGTGTTGAGGCTCCAATGAACGTTTTTCAAATTGAAGCTCCATGATGTATGCCCGGCGGCGCTGCCCATGTCCGGTAAAGAAGTGCCGGGCAAAACAGCATCGATCATCTTGCCGAGAAATATAGGAAACAGGGAGGTGGTAAGCGTTGAAAGTGCAATGAATACCAGGCTCAATATAAGCATACCGCGGTAAGGCCTTACATATTTGAACAGCACCAGCGCCTCGCGGAGGTTCTCTTTGTTGATCTTAACCTTAGGCCTGTCTACCGGTAATTTTCCATTGCTGTTGTAGGCGTTTCTTCCTCTTGCCATAGCTATAGTTGAATGATGGATAATGAACAATAATTATGCAAGTTAGCCCTTCTGTACTTAACGCATTATATGTTTTCGGCAAGCGTCTTCTACTGTCGGTCAAACACCTTGTATCGCCGGTAAATTTTCTACCTGTTTTATCATCGCCTGCATCATAGTTTCACCCGTTTCCCGTTTATAAGTAAGCCGTATTTATACCGGTAATAATCCTATGGCGGTAAATACGCTCCGGCATTCATTTTGCGAGTATAGGCACAGTTATTTTCCTTGTAAACCCTTGTACAAAGCAATCCAGTATAAGATGAAACACTTACTATACCCTAATCAAACAGTGAGAACGGCTGCGTTTATTGGTATCTTTTTTCTAATTAAACTTAATGGTTATACGCAATCCATTGATTATGGGAAAAGTTATGTGAACGTATCCAAAGGCGTCAACGGGGGTACCATCGAGCCGGGCGACATGCTCGAAATAAGGGCCACTTTTGTTGTGAAATCCGGTACGGTCACCCAATGCTCTTTTACCGACAATATTCCTGCCAATACGGCGTATATTCCGGGCACCATTCGAATCCTCACCGATGAAGGTGTTATATTCAAACAGTTGACCGATGCTTCCGATGCAGATGGCGGCACATTTTCCCCGCCGGCCATCATTATCAATATAGGAGCGGGCGCCAATGCAACTACCGGGGGAACTGTTTCTTCTTCCAGCAACCCCTCCCTGTATAACAATGCCTGTATTATGATAGCTACTTACCGGGTATTGGTTACAGGGCCTTATGGAACCAGGCTCCAGCTGGGGCAGGGCGTGCTTCAATACATGGATGCCGGAAGTGTGCTGGTGCCCGTTACTTTTCCGTACGACAGCGCCATCGTGCGCCCCAATAATACGCTTTGTAATAATGTAGTAGGGGCAAATGCTTTTGTATCCGAATCCGGCGGCACGTTTGGTACGGGCAATATCAAAGATCGGTCGGCTTCTACCCGGGTGCCTTCTACATATACCTACGTACCGTTCAGCAGTACCACGGGTATGCCCGATGATTATTTTTATGGCGTGTCCAACAATACCAGCGGCGGCGCCACGCCCGCTACCGGCTATTCCGCCTCCGATGCATGGCCGGTGCCCGATCATTCCAGTCCCTCGCATCGCATATTCGGTTCCTGGGATATCATTGGCGATCATACCGGCGCTTCCAATCCACTGCTGGGCAATCCGCCGGCAGATGTGAACGCGGGACAGACCGGAGGTTATATGCTGGTGATCAATTCCAGTTATCGTACCAATATCACGTTTGTCGATACGGTCAATAATTTATGTCCCAACACGCAGTACACTTATTCCGCCTGGATACGCAATATCTGCCGGAAATGCGGTTGCGATTCCAACGGCACTTCGTGGGACGCGCCGGGGTATATACCGCAGGCG
>Ga0307508_10001455_pt1 | contig 26564 bp, 33 predicted proteins | sample 9_EM_MG_FD_203089 | JGI IMG/M metagenome (GOLD analysis project Ga0307508, IMG submission 203089) | Populus trichocarpa ectomycorrhiza microbial communities from riparian zone in the Pacific Northwest, United States - 9_EM | ecosystem: Host-associated > Plants > Roots > Unclassified | place...
TTGTCACGTGTAGAATCACGTCATATACGTGTATTCAGACTTTTCACTTTTCCTGCCTTTCTCTCTAAGACAAGACAATACACACAAGACTTCATCGTTCCATCAAACTTTCATCATAATCTTGACATGCACGTCACCAAGTGACCATATCGCACTGCACGGTGTCGTCGCCTGACTTGCCCGCCCGTTCGCCCGCGCACTCGACTTGCTTACGCGCACGCGAGTTCGCCCGCTCGACCGTCTACTCGACTCTCTTACGCGCTCGTTCACATCAGCTCGGCTCGCTTGCGCGTTCGCTCGCCCGCTTCGCTACCCGGAGCTTTATTTGTCTTGCACCCTTACTCGTTGAAGATATCACAACGGGCTCGCAGTAGATGTTGCATCGAGGACAGCAGAAGTTGTATCGGCCTCGTAGAAATATTGCGACGGATCTCGTATCGTATTGTATATCCCTTGCCCTCTAAGGCGTGTCATTTGAGGATCTGGACGGGTCCGGGCTGGGGTAACGCGGCCTGTACCACAATGGGTCCGAATTGCCAGGCCATGGCCCGAACCTGCGCCAACCGCCTTTCAGCACCCTACCCCAACCACAACCACATAATTTAAAAATTGTTCCAACATAAGGAACACTATATAGCTATCTGGAATTTCAAAATCTGGTGTCAGATTAACAAAAAATAGGTTTTTCGTTGCGTGGCGAGCGGCGTGATAGGTGGATTTGTTTTCACCTCACTTTTAACGCCAAGCCAGTTGACTAAATTTCCTCCAGAATGATGCGACGCAAATAATTAAATTGAAATACGCTTTATGGGCCGAAGGGCAATTAGAAGAGGCTGGTGTTCTGTAATTGCTATTTGGGGTGTCCAGGAATTCCATTTATTCACTTCATTCATTCAATTTCCTGAATCAAGCAATTTTGTTTATTGACTTGAGTCAATAAATGGAATGACACGAGTCAATGAAATAGAATGACTCCAGTCAATGAAATAAGTTGACTCAAGTCAAAAGAAAAGATGACTTAAGTCAATAAAAGGGAATGAATCGAGTCAATAAAATGAGATGACTCGAGTTAATAAAAGGGAGTGACTCGAGTCAATAAAATAGAATGACGCTAGTCAATAAAGGGTAATGACTTGAGTCAGTAAAATAAAATGACTAAATAAAAAAAATGACTTGAGTCAATAAAATAAAATAACGAGTCAATAAAATAGAATGACTCGAATCAATGATATGGAATGACACGAGTTAATAAAATAGAATGACTCGAATCAATGATATGGAATGACAGTTAATAAAATAGAATGACTCGAGTCAATATGCCTCTCCGGTGGGAACGAACTGGACGCCCATGGGGCCGAGTAGTTAGACTACGCAGACCGGTAGGGGAGGTGACCCATACCATTACCCAGGTCACTCGCGAGCCTCCGGTAGTAGAGCCCGAACACCCGGAGAAGCGGGTCAAGGCCCAGCGCTGGCCTGTAGGCCAGATCACAGCGAAGATGTGGATCGGCCAAGGAGAGAATGAGCTCAGGTGGGTGGTCCGGGGGAGAGTGGCCACACGCGAGCTTGCGAGCCATGGTCATCCCCTTCCCCCGGTGAGTGACTTTACGTGAGCGGCGGGGATATTATGTGGCTGCTGTCGGATAAGACTGGGCTTGCAAGCCGCGGCAATATGTTACACCCTAAGTACTACGGGGTTGGAATCCGGATACGGGCCAGGCAGGAAGGTATTGGAAACCGGTCACACGGTCTTAGGACGGCATACCGAGACCGGGCACCGATACCGTTGGAGCTCGGCTCGGGTCAACCGACTCTGCGGCACCGGAGGGTCCCGGACCAAGTACCGGCGCAGGCCGGGAAAGCGCAAGTGCTGCCGCGGAGAAAGTCAACCTTGGTGGTCATCATAAGAACGGACAAGCCATCGGAAGGAAACGGGAACGCAAGGAGTTGCGAGTCTAGATCGCAGAACAGGAGCGGTGTTGTTTCCAGAGGCACGGCCCAGAGGAACAACACCACAAGTCGGGAACCGTTGTATCGCCGCAGACGGCTTAGAGGCCCGAGGCGATACTGCTGCATCACGTTGTCAGGAGACATGTGGGATCATGCTACCACTCGTATCCTCGCCATTGACACCCGATTATGGCGATGAACTCTGGGCTTTGCCAGCGCTCGACAGCGTGAACGTATTCCCCACCTCTTATCCGAGACGCTTACAACGACTATGATGCAGGGCATATGCCGCACCAAGGTGAGGGACAATGAGTTGAACAGATACTGAAGCGGAGGCTTGACTTCGAGCCAATCCTGAAGCGCTGGGTAGCCCCCGGACCAAGTACCGGCTCGTGTTCGGGAAAGGGCAAACGCTGCTACAGGACCGCACCTCAGGAGCAGTCTGATAAGAGAGATAAGGGGCGGAGCTATACCTCGACGCCCGTTGCGGCCGAGAGGGACTAGCTGGTACGGTTGAGGGTTCGTTATCTATGACTCAGGTCGAGAAAAGCAATCGACGAGACCTGAAGGAGAGGCACCTGCTCTGGCCACTCTCCAGAGGATAGATACGTGAAAGCGCTACTGCCCGATCTAATCGAGAGATTATCTGTGATACGCTGATGAAGTCCAACGTCAAGGCGAAGAGTTTCACATCGCGGCGCGGGGTAATTCCCAGAGCACGTGACTCCGCCGAGCAGGATACTTATAGCAAAAACCCCAATCTGTGGAAAACTGTTGTGATAGAACAAAGGGAAACCTTAACTCGAACAAAAGATCTGAGACGAAAAGAAAATCCACTGCTGGCGGAAGCCGAAGCCGAAGCCGAACCCGAACCCGACGACCAAAGAATTCCCTTGAAGAAAGCGCTGTAAGGGGTAAAGATGTAAGCCGCTAGTAGGCAAAATACCCTCCATGGCCGGTTACTCGGATCCCGTGACTTCGTCGAGCAGAGTCCATACGGAGCGCTTCGCCGTGAGGAAACTGCATCAGCATCGAACCAGGCATCGAAGCGAATATCAAATCGAACCTTTGAGATTATTTCCTTTGTGGATATCGAGTACCCCAAGGCCGACCGTGTGGACCTTTCATCCCAAATGCCACTGCTTCACAGAAAATAGTCCGTACAGAGCCTTGCTTCTTCTTAGGTCGGGCTTGAGGGTGGGCACCAGGTTTTCGTTTCCGTGATTGGTGTTGCAGGCGTCGCCCATTGCCCACATCGACGCAAGTCTCGCCTGCAAAACCAAACACAGCATCCTCCTCCAACCTTTGTAGAGGCCAAGGTGCAATCCAGACAGGCTTCCTTGTCCATGCTGAGAACTGTCTTGACTCAATGGTCGTAACGTCAGATATCATATTATCCGTAATTACTCTATCGAGCAGCATAGATATCGGATGCTTCAGCTGCTTCAGGAAACAACAGCCCGTCATTTCGGAGAGCGGGTTCCCTGAATCGTTTGCTTCAGCGCTTCCCAGAGGATCCGGAACGAAGTTTATATTTCGGAGCGCCGAGTTTTGCATCGCGGTTTCTTCTTGCACTTACGCCTTTTCCCTCTTCACCATCTTTTTGTCAGTCTCTAGCTTCACACCAGTGCTCGGCGCCACATATCTCCAGGAAAGCCCGGCTTCACGGAGGACGAGTACGGCCGCTCTCTTTTCGATGGAAATCTCTCTTCTGCAGTGTTCTCCATAGTCCCGTCCGTCCGCCCCGAGCCTCAGAGGGGGCAGAATAGGATCTACTCGGTCCGTGCATCCCCCGGGGACTGGGACTGGCCCTGTCCAAGGATTAACAAACGGGACGGACTGCCAAAGCTGCACAGAAATAGCTTCCAGTGAGATCCCTCGTAGGTGGGGCATCTAACCTCGTATTGACTCGAGGAGGGGAAAAAAAAGGAAGCAAGCAAAAAGGAGCCCCAAAAACCAACCTACCCACCACCAGCCACCCATCCCCCCACAAAAAAAAAGCAAAATCTCAGGTGTACTTGCTTGTGATTTTGCGTGATCTTGATGTGTCGATAAATGGGGAAAAAAGTATACTTAACCATTAATTGGACGTGAGCCTAGTCCCGATTCGCATCGAATGGAAAGAAAACCGCAAAGGAAGAGAAACTGGGGGGAAAAAAGGAAACTGGAGGGAAAAAAAACACGAAGGAAAAAGAAAATATACAACTGTCATGATAAGTCGCCCCGCTTCGACCGCTCCCCCAGCATTGCATTGCGAGTGCTTACAAGATCACCTCGCCAAAACTCCGGATGCTTGAACAACCCAAAAAGGCCTAAGAATCAAATCGGTAGGAAAATAAAAGGGTTCAACGGGAAGAAAACAGGGAGGGCTCCAATGCAGCAGGAAGGGAAAGAAAGAAAGAAAAGAGGGCGGTGACGGTGATGGAGACGACGAGTTTCGGAGGTGCGGATGATGGAAAACCGAATGCGTCCCCGTATGGTGGAGCCGACAGAACAGAACCAGCCTTTCGCTCGCCACGAAAGCGAGCAACAGGTGCCCCTGCCCACGCGGCGCCCAACAAGAGAATCATAGTATATTCGAGGCTTTCAGGGCGTTTTGTAATATCGTCTCCTTGACCGCCGAGAAAACCAACCGGATGTTCGAGGTATCGTTAGTTTGTGTCAGGCTGAGGCAAGATATCAGCTGATCTGCAGGGAACCGGGCCGTGTATACGTACTGAGGATATAGGTTGAGATGGGCCCGGTTGACTTGATTGAATCGCCACAGGAGGTACTTGGCAGCACGGTTGACATCGTTACCACCCGAGTAATCGGGGAAGTAGTTTGACAGCGGACTTCGCGCGAGCTTGGCTTTGAACAGATCCACCTCGTTGAGGAAGAGGATTACGCTCGTTCGGACGAACCAACGGCTGTTCACCACCGAGTCAAACAACACTAAACTCTCTATCATCCGGTTCTGGGATAGGTTAGCAATGGATGAGCTCTGCGGGTAGTGGCGACGAGATCGGTAGACGGACCTGGTTCTTCTCCTCGAGTAGGACCTGATCGTACTTACTAAGAGCCACGCAGAAAATGATCGACGTTACGGCTTCGAAGCAGTGGATCCACTTTTTCTGGTCGCCTTTTCCGACCACGTCGACCACGCTAAAGGTCACAAGTCAGGACAACGAATCCCAGAATCCTCACCCCGCGCGACATCGGCGTCCACTAACTGTATGTCCAACTGGCCCATCAAAAACCGAGTTTCGTGTATACCAGTCGTCAGGGTTCGCGAGCGCAACACATCCGACTCCGTGGGAATGTAATCCCTGTGGCCTATTCGGGGGGCCTCGTCGAAGAAACTGCGAGAGCGAGAGAAAGATTATGTGAGCGCGTGCGGTCGACCGGCCGGAACAACCATCAACTTACTATGGCGCAGAATCCATCAGGTAGAACTCGTTCCGGTGCTCCATGATCTTCGGGATGCAAGGGTCCTTCCACAGCGCTACCACGGCCGGTGCTATCCTCGGATCGAGTGGGAGCGTCCGATCTGGGTTTACCTGGAAGTCGAGGATGAAATCGGCGTGCTCCTGAACAAACGCTCAGTCAGCGCGATCGGAAAACACCCTATCCTCCCCTTCCCCCCCAAGCGGAGAAAGAACGCCTACCTTGTTCGTGGTCCCCTCCGGCTCGATGTTGAACTGCCGCAGCGCCTGCACCAGCTTCTTCGCACAGTCGACCAAGTTCTTGTAGATCGTCAGACGGTACATCGCGAGCTCGTCGACCGTATAACCGTTCTGATGGATGATCTTCATCTGCTTGACGATTGTCGATTTACCGCTCTCGCCGGATCCTGTCGACAGTCAGTAAATAAATAAAAACGACAACATCCTCCCTCGCTTTGTGCTCACCTAGCAACAAGATCGTGCATTCCCTTCGATGACGTCTGGAATCCTCGTCGATCTCTTTGTCAATCAGCGCGCTCTTGCGACTCGCTTCCCTCTCTCGTCTCGCTTCTCTCCTTCGGTTCGCTACCCTCTCTACGGACATGCATGCACCCATGTTTTAACTGACGGTCGCGATTAAACTGCGGTCGAAAATCCAGTATCCCGTACGGTAGCGCAGTCTTTCAAGGCGTCTGCGAAAATTGGCGATGGACAAACTGCCCTTGGGGGTAAAGGTGAGCGCTTCGCTTGTGATGGTTGTGGTCGTGGCGTGTCGTGGTGACGGTAGATAGAAACACTTGACACCGGGGGTGGCAGAAGCTGCAGTGGTGGCCTGCAGGAAGGTCATGACGGCTTGCATCCGATTGGAGCTGTAACTAGCGGAACGGCGACAGGCATGGGGTAGTTACGTCAGACAGGGGAAGGAGCTGCTCCAACCAGAAAGGCCACGCGAACACGGGCTGCTTCCAGACGATAAACCTCTGTCAATGGAGTCTGGAATCAGAACGTCGGCAGCCCAGCTGGAGAACAGACAGCGACGTTTCGGCCTGCGGTTGCACAGCCTCCTGCAGGGCAACCAGGCAAGGGAAGTAACTAGTGGGCGCCCAGACAGATTGGACAGCAGCTCGAAAACGCCCACGGCTACACGGGCGGGGGAGAACAGTTCTGCTAGGAGAGTCAGAGACCTCGACACGGAACTGCTACAGGAAGAGGAGGCCGAAGCCAGGGCAGGGGCCGGCGGGAAAGCAGCGGCCAGGGTTGGATAACGTTGACCATGTTCACGGACGGATCGCGCTCGACAGCGGAGCCGCCGGGTAACTACTCCGTGGTTTGGAAGAACGGGCAATCAGCTTGGGTGGTCATCAAAGCGCACATGGGCTACAACCAAGAGGCCTACGATGCGGAATGTGCTGCTGTCGCCAGGGCGCTGGAAACCGCTTCGAGGGGAAAGACGACAGATAAGGTCACGATCTTTACGGCGCGAGGGGGAAGAGCCGGTTAACACGATCCGGGACCTCCTCGCCACGCGCATCACTGAGCAAGGTGGCGCAGCCAGGCAGTACTGGACTTCCTCTCCACTACAGTTGTGGGAAGGCTGGTGCCGGCTGAGGAAGACGCAGGGAGTGTGGCGTCAGAGTGGGGGCGGAGGGGGCGGAGGGAGAGGGAAGAGGAGCGGCGGCAGGAGGGTTCGTGGCTTCTGCGGGACAGGTGGAACAGAGGGGTCTACGGACGGGGGGTCACCTTTCCTTTGTCTCTTGCTTTCAGCTATCTCCTTTGTCCTTTCCGCCGTGCGTTTTATTATTCTTGGGAAAAGCCTGGGCGGAGCAAAGGGGAGCTTGCAGCGTGCCGTCTTCGCGCGGACAGCGGGCGGGGAGGCTGACAGTGTGTACCCTAACTATGTATCTGCCTGGGTTGCTTGCGAGTAGCCAATGAATAAATTAAAAAAGCACGTCAACAACACCCCACAAATTGGCCTGAGGGGAGTTATATTTGCAAGCCGCAACCGTTGTGACTCGCTGTGAGCGAAGAGCTCGTCCGTATCAGGCATCGAGCATCAAGCATCGAGTGATCCGTCTAGCGAGCCGCCGGGCAAGCCGAAATGCGAACCGAGCGAGCCGACAACAACAGCTAAGCGCGTCTGGGCGACACCACCTCCGCCATCTGCATCTGGAAGTGCGACACGACGTCATCCTCGCCCAGTGCTTTCCTCGCCCAGGCGATGACGCCCCCGTTGGGAGGCCTCAATACGACAGTATCCGTCCGAAGGCATCGACGCAGCGCCATCCTTGGCCAGATGTCTTAACGCGGCGCTTAAAGGGCTAGTTATAGTTAAGCGACGACACGGGCTGCATCGAAATATCAAACCGCGAGCCTGGCGCGATATCCACAACGAGTAAGGGTGCAGGACGGAGAATGCTCCAGGCAGCAAAGCGAGCCGGGCGGGCGTGCGTCCTACCTCGCCCCGCTCTTACATAACTATCCCTCTGACCCAACCGGATGGAGGACGCATGTGAAGCGGGAATTGTCAGTGAAAGATGACTCTGTTACAACAAATGCGACACGAAACGGGACAATAGGATTAGGTAGTCACAGCTCGGTTCGAGTTCATTGCACTCGGGCATGATTCCTAGTTGATGCTCATATATAATCCATCATTTCATTCTACAGGAGAGCTTTTCACCCTCACCGGACCACATATTCAAGCCCTGGTCCAGGAAAATTCTCCGCGTCTCCCCTATTCCCGCTTTTCTTCTCTGCTGGGTGAATTCTGGCCTGTTTTGGGACTCGCAAAAATTTGGGCGTCCTTGACCACACACACCATATCACCCACATCGAGAAGTGACAGAGCCAGGCGTCCGGAAAATGCTAGAAGGCTTAGGCAGCCTTGAGCCGTGATCCGCGGGGAGAGTTTGGAAGTCTAGGCAGTGACCGGGGGTGCGGCGATACGCGGTAAAGTCCAATATGGTCACGAAGGCCCGAGGCAGCGGTATTAGCAAGGACCAGGGATTAGTAAAGAACAAGTCGGCCGGGAAGGCCTGAGGCCGCCATCGAAGGGCCCTGCATAGCGAAAACCATGGATAGCGGAAAGCTGCTCTGAACAAAGAGAAACCTGAACTCGAACAAAGGATCTGACGGGGACCAAAGGAAGAACCACTGCTGGCCGAGAGCGAGGACTCGAAGCCGAAGCCGAAGCCGACGACCAACGAATTCCCAGGAAGGAAGCGCTATAAGATGGACCTACCTAGATATGTAAGACACCAGAAGGGCAAAAATACCCTTCACGGCCGGCCACTCGGATCGCGTGACTTCGAGCAAAGTCCTTATGTATAGGGAGCGCTCCGCCGTGGGGAAACCAGGCATCAGTATCAAACCAGAGATCGATCCGAATATTGAACCGAACTCTTGAGGTTGTTCCGTTGTGGATATCGACTCGCGCTAAGAACTTCCTTCCGTCGAGTGAGGAACCGATACAACTCGTCCGTCAAGCGACACAGACGACGCCCAATATCCTTCCGTCGAGCGACACAGCCGGCGCCCAATACCCTTCCGGCGAGCGCCCTAACCGACGCCTGATATGCTTCCATCGAGCGATCAAACTAACGGCTAGTCTCACAGGCATGGCTATTTTTTTGTTTAACCATTAATCGCATGCGATCTATCTAGACCATGGCGACGTGCACACACCGGTTCCCGTCAACTCAAGGCCTAGCCTCAATCAGTCTGCAGGCCGCTCGTTGTGGCTCCCCCACACTCCGCCCTGGCCTGGCCCTGACCCAAAGGTAAGTATAATGCTCAGGTACCTCCCTCGCTCCTAACATCGCTTCTCTCCTGCCAAAGGCACGACTCCCCGTTACTCCGCCTCCTGCCTCCCCCTCCCCCGCCCTCTCTTCCCGTTCCCCATGCCCCCACTCGGACACCCCTCTCCGAGCGTCTTCCCCAGCCGGGCCCGGAACTCGCCTCCCCACTTCAGTGGAGACATGGAAATCCAGAATTTCCTGGCTGTACCGCTCGTCAGCGGAGTCGTCACGGATCTTGAACCGATCCTTACCGCTGTCCGTCTTCAGCTGGTAGAACCTCGAAGCTATCCGCCTGCTAGACATGGCCGGGACTGAGCCTGGTTTCTGGCTCAGCCCCCCATGTTAGGTATGTATATACATAGCAATATCGGTATTTCTTCCCAGTGATGTGAGATTCTACCCACGGCTTGGTTTCCCGCCACTTCTCTTCCAACATCTCCCGCTGGAGATGTGCGAGGGATCTGGGGAGGAGCATTGCCTGTTTGCCGAGCCGGTCTACGTTGATCCCAACTCTTCAAGCACTCTAAAGCATTGATGGCGTCGTCACGTAACCTACATCGACGGTCTGAAGCGGCAATCTTCGCGCCGCTGAAAACTCTCTCCGGCTCAGCGGACATTGCAGGAATAATAAGGTACTCGAGGGCCATACGAGCGAGGTCTTTCCAGCGAAGGTGAGGCGCTTGGCTGCCCAATAGCCAATTACATCGGTAACGGTCTCTCCACATGGTGATTCTTGTTGGAAAACCTCCATAACGTCGGTATTATCGGCGTACTGCGAGTCTCGTCGTTTGCGATCCCACTGGCTCAAGGGCTGACCTGCTTCCAGCTCCGCATCATCAGAAATTTAGAGGTTTGGATCGGTGTTTCGTATGGGGTACCCGATCAGCCACTCGTTTGGTCGTTTCGCTGGATACTTTTGACTCTTGAGCCCCTTCCTCGCAGCGAGTCGTCGGCCTAAGTAGTTGGTGCAACATACTTATATGGGAGCCGGAGAGTTAGCCGTGAACCGTGTTTCCCTTGCTTTTAGTGTAAATCTTCCGCGCATAATGCCTTGATAAGTAGCACTTCTCCGAGGATATCCGGGAGTAGGAGCTCTGTTCCCAGCGGAGTTCTGAGGTCCGAGGCCATTGGCCACCGGAGCATCGTTGGCTTTTCTGCGGATAGTCCCTCGGGAAGCGGCCGGTGGCGAGTCCTTGGAACCGAGTCCTCACCCCCAGAAGGCGATACCCCGCTCCTCTGCGTGAGGACTCTTTAACATGAGGTCAGACGTCGTAATCATCCGGGGGTTGATCCCTCGATTGGAACTGAGTAGCGTTAATATCTTTTTTCTTTTGTTTATTCATTACTCGCATGCGACCTATCAGATCATGGCGAGCATATATACAGTCCGTTTCCAGTCCGCTATCCGCGCAGTGGCGGCACGTTGCAAGCTCCCCTTTTCCCTCCGCCCAGGTCTGTCCCAAGATGATGTGAGGCGCAACAAGGAAATTGAAAGGAGAGCGAGCGTGAAAGACAAAGGAAAAGACAAAAGACGGACCGCTATCAACCCCCCCTCCCTTTAACCCGGTCCTGCAGACGCCATGAAGTGTGGCGTGGGGAGGAACAGTGGAGTCCCCCCAGCACCCAGCTCCCCGGCCCCCGCTCCCTGCTCCTCCAGCTCCGACACCGCGCTGACGGCGTCATCCTCCTCGACCGGCCCCCGCCTCCCCATATCCGTAGAGTAGAGGAAGTCCAGTACCGCCCGTCCACATCTCTCGTCCACCAGGAGGTCCCGGATCTTCCACCGGTCTTTTCCCCTCCCGGTCTCTTTCCGTACCTCTGCCCACAGGATCTTTTGCTGGGCCTTCCACTCCGGACACACCTTGAAGAGGTGCTCCCGAGTCTGATTCGGGTACCGGCACCACCAACACTACGGGGTGGGTCGGTTCTTCGCCCAATTGAGGTACTGCCCGGTCAGGCGGTGCCCCGTCTTGATCTGGTAGAACCGCGAGGCGAGTTTCTTGGTGCTACCGGCCACCGCGCCATCAGGCTTCTGGCTCTCTGGCATACGGTACTTTTTCTTGGAGGTCCGGCCTCCCGCCCACTGACGCCCCTCCGCCCACTTCTCCGAAATCTCCCACTTGAGGATGGCCAGGGATCTTTTCTTTTTGTTTAATCATACTCGCATTCGACCTATGTAGATCATGGCGGCGTACATTTGTCCGGTTTTCCTGTCCGCAGTCCGCGCGGTGGCGGCTCGTTGCAAGCTCCCCTTTGCCCTGCGCCCGGCCTGTCCCCACGGCCAGGGATCGTGGGAGGGGCATCGCGTGTACTTCCGTCCGGCCCTCGTAATCGTAGCTCAGCCGCTCCACCCCGTGGGTGTCTGGCTCCTCTGCCGCCACCTTGGCCCACTCATCGGCTTTCTCGTTGCCGGCGACGCCTTTGTGAGCAGGACACCACTGGATCTCTATGGTGATGCCTGGCCGAGACCGTCGCAGCGCCGCAATGTGCTTCTGCGCCTGAATAGCGTACTGCTGCCCTGGGCAGGGTTCGTCCGATGCCATCCTCCTGATGGCCGCCCGCGCGTCCGAGAAGATGGTGACCCGTTCCGGGGTCGTGCTCCTCTGCGAGGCCGTAGCGTTAATATCTGTGGTGGCGAGGAAGTCAAGGATAGCCTAACTGCACCGCTCATCGGCAAAAAGGTCTCGGACCTTAAACCCGCTTTTACCTCTATCCGTCTACTTCCACACTACCGCCCACAGGGTACTCGAGTGAGTTGGACTGAAAACAGAGGCGGGCGAACGCTGAACGAGCGAGCATTGGTGACGGAGGCGAACGAACACTGAACGAGCAAACGCCGAGAAAAAAAAGAACGGCAAACGCTAAACAAGCGAGTGCCGTAGACAAAGCCGGGCGCACGATGGAACGAGCGGACGCCGAGAATAATTGAACAGGCGAACGCTAATTGAGCAAGCGCCGAGAACAAACGAACGGGCGAATGCTAGACGAGCGAGTGCCGGTGACAGAGGCGGGCGAACGCTAAATGAGCGAACGCTGTAGGCGGAGGAGACAGCCGAACGATAAACGAGCGAACACCGAAAACAAAGGAACGGGCGAAAGCTGGAATGAGCGAACACTGAAGAGGAAGAGGAACAGAGATGGAGGAGGGTATTGATTCGTAGGATAGACAAGGCAAACAAGAGGTTGCATGAGAGAGAAAGAAGAACAGACAACACGTAGAAGAAGCCCTGCTTATATACATGTGTACTGACACTCATCTTATACTCGCGCAGCTCACATACATACACACCTCTCTTATGCAACAGAACACAATATCCTTTCCCCATGATCCAGAACAACACTGGGGCATCCCTGTTGTCCCAGACCAACTTTCCGAACGTCGCGCCGTTCCATACCAACCTTCCGGACGCCGTGCAGTCTTTTTCTTTATTATGCACTTTACCACCCTAGCCGATTGCTCACTAAGGGGGGGTCTCCTATATGAGAACCAAAAGGGACAATACCAAAATGACTATCAATACTAGATTTTGAAAAACGGTTGTGTGTGTCTATGGGTGGTGGTAGAGGTGGTGGTACCAGTAGGTGACGTAGTACAGGAAAAGTCCCACCTGGAGGAGGGAGATTCCGGCCATGGACGTCGGTGTGCCTAGCGCTGTGTCATGTTGCTCCAGACGATGTTGGGTGTGTGTCCTAGTCTAGGGCTTGTGTGGGTAGCCGTCACAAAGTAGAGTAGACTAGTGCTAGTGCGGACACTTTCTATAAGTGTCCGCTATCAGCCTTCCTAGAATAAACATGCTTCTCGTCGCTCCTCACCATCCCACCAAAGAAAATACTTTCATTCTTGCTTGCTCTTTCTGACTCATCGACTTCGCTCTTGGCAGCTCCAGCCTTCAAATTTTCATCCTTGGTAATCTGATTCCACATTGCATTTCATTCCTCCTCTTCCCTAACTTTTCATCCCCTTTGCTAACTTCTGCTTCTTCTACAATCTCCAACTCCACTATCACCGATTCCACACGATTTCCGATGTCTCAACAAGTGGCTCCAACTTGCTTGCCTGGGCAGGCCGAATCTTCGTCGTCGGCAGTCAGCAGGAGAATTTCTGGGCTATAAGATAGTGGGTTCCCATAGAAAAGTGTTCTGGCTAATCAAATCCCTAACATCGTAGGAGTAGATTATGTCAAGACTAAGTGGTAATTATCAACAAAACAGCCTTACCACAGATGAGTTGTTCAGCTCTGTAATACAGACCTCCTAGAAGAGGTTTCAACAAACCCCATTTTGGATGTCTGGGCAGGATTTCAAGTTGGAAAACAGTTACTCCGGGACATTGGTGTAATAATGTCAAGATATCTAAAGTGAGGTTTGTAGAAACCTCTCCTCGGAGGTCTTCATTACGGAGCTGAATAAGTCGTCCGTGGTGAGGTTGTTTTGTTGATAATTACCACTTAGTCTTGTCATAATCTACACCTACGATGTTTATTAGGAATTCGATTAGCCAGAATACTTTTCTACAGGAGCCCACTGTCTTATAATCCAGCAATTCTCCTGCTGACTGCCGCAGACGAAGATTCGCCCTGCCCAGACAAGCGAGTTGGAGCAGCTTGTTAAGACATTGGAAATCGTGTGGAATCGGTGATAGTGGAGTTGGAGATTGTCATAGAAGAAGCAGAAGTTAGCAAAGGGGGTAAAAAGTTAGGAAAGGGGAGGAATCAAATGCAATGTGGAATCAGATTACCAGGGATGAAAATTTGAGTGAAATCGTGTGGAATCAGTGATAGCAGAGTTGGCGATTGTAGGAAATACAGAATTTAGAAAAGAGGATAAAAGAAACCTTAAGCAATCAGCTCCAACAGCGAAGGTGCAACACTGGGGGTTCGTACACCAAGTGAACCAGGAATAATGCAGACTGCACCGTTTTTGTGGGCATAAGGGAGGATTAGTTAGTACGCATGATCATTAGTAGGCATATGGGTAGGGCTCGTGAACACACAAGCGGAATTGATTAACGTGCAAGTGGATTGATTGACACATAGGATGATTGTCCTGACTGTGGCAGTGTCAAGCCTGCCACCGCTGGGTTCTAGTTACACTAGAGACTCCCAAATAGTAGCTGAAGCCCGAACCTTGAGATAATAGTCATGGTGAAATACAACAGGGTTAAGAGGACGTGCAAGCGAGGTGAGCTGTACAAGTACGAGCGGACGGGGCAACGCAGTACAAGAAAAGGCAAGAGGAGAGAAGGCCAGCCAGGACAAGTCGAGGTACTGACAGTACTAAGTAGGTCGGCCGGTATTACTGGATAAATCTTGTGAAGAGAAACAGCTACAACGGGGCAAAGGGGAGTCCTCCGCCTTTTGCAGCCGGTACCCCCCACCGACCCTGAGCTTCCACTTCCCACTTCTGTGTAGTGTCTACTTTGTGTTCCGCAATCCTCCGTTGCTAGGGGTGCCCGCAGCTGCGAGCTGCCATGGGACGCCGAGTAACATAACGTGAGTCGGTAGTGCGGCCAGGTGAGGAAGCCGTGGCCGCAACATTCTTCCATGCCGGATTCTCGCAGCGTGGGAGCAGGATTGTGCGCGATTGACTGACGCCCAACAGATATTTGCCCCCCCGACTGGACATTTGGCGCGCGACGGGATGATGGCAGCGTGACTGGAAGCTCAGCGTGCGACGGAATGCTCAGCGCGCAACAGGATGTTTGCGGGGTGACTACATGCTTGGCGCTCGACATGATGTTTACGAGACTGGATCCACGGCGCGCGACTGAATGATTGCTGTCTGAACATAGGGGTCGGGGCCAGTAACGGTGGTCCTCCTCAGATGCTGCGCCGTATCTCACCTGGACTTGTTTTTCAGAAGAATGGCCGCCGGATAGTCTGCCACGCGCAGTCAATTAACTGAATCAAATTCTCACTGCTTTTGGTTTTCGGGACAAGGGCAAGTATGTATGGGGGGGGCGAGCTGAGTGTAAAGTGAACGTGCAGACTTAGAAAGGCAACCCTAACCACTGCGGCGGCAATGCCAAGCCTGCCGCCGCTGCAGCTAGTGCCTTGGCGAAGTGTTAGTCGCTAGTTCGCTAGGTGAATAATTGCCCACGTGACCATTTCGTGCTTCACAGCTGTGCGACGTGGTTACGTGCGTATATATATCTACTAACATATCAATCGAACAAAATGAGGCGATGGAACGATCTGGATCAGAAGGCTGGACGTGCGACGGGCGTTTGCGGCGTGACTGGGTGCTCAGCGTGCCACTAAGGATTGCAGACCGAACAGGCAATAATCTGCACGCCAAGTTTTCAGAAGAACTGACATCAATTAACTGAGTCGCACCGCCCACTGCCCCCGATCTCCAGGAGAAGGGCAAGTGGGGGGGGCGAGCTGAGTGTGATGTGAACGTAGAGAAAAACTGCGACCAGGCAACCCTAACCACTGCGGCGGCAATGCCAAGCCTGCCGCCGCTGCAGCTAGCGCCTTGTTGCGGAATTGGCTGCTACGTAGTTCTCATATGGTCACGTGCATTATACGACTACATCAATCGAACAAAACGATGGGATGAAAAAATCAGGACCCGACTGCTGGATGTGGAACGGAATGCTCGGGGTGCAACGGAACGCTTGCGGCGTGACTTGATGCTCGGTGCACGACTGGATGCTCGGCGCGCGGCAGCATAACTGGATGCATCATGCGTGGCGCTCGACAGGATGACTTTGCAGCGTGACTGAATGCTCAGCTCGACAGGATGGCGACACTGGGTGCTCGGCGCGCAGTGGGATGTTTGCGGCGTGACTAGATACTCGGAACTCGAAGGGACGTTTGTGGTGTGGCTAAATTCTCGGCAAGACTGGGTGCTCGGCGCGCGATTGAATGATTGCAGTCGGAACAGAGAGGTCAGAGTCAGTGTTGGTGGTGCTGCATAGATGCTGCCGTATCTCACCTGGACTTGTTTTTCAGAAGAATTGACGCGGAATCGTCTGGCGTGCACTGCCGATGAACTGAGTCATATTGCACACTGCTTTTGATTGTCGGGACAAGTTCAAGTGTGGTGGGGGGACAAGCTGAATGTAAAAGTGAACGTATCTATAGGTACGTACCTACCTTGCGAACCTAGAAACTGCGACCTAGGCAACCCTAACCACTGCGGCGGCAATGCCAAGCCTGCCGCCGCTGTAGCTAGCGCCTTGGCCGCTATGTAGTTCTCGTTGCGCGCCGTCTGGGCACCTGATTGCCACGTGACTATTTCATGCATGCGATATGGCTATGTACAGTCTGCTAGTTTATCGATCGAACAAAATGATGCTTGGAAACGATCAGGACTCGAATGCTGGACACGCGCTGGAATGCGCGGGGCGCGACGGGATGCTCGGCGTGCGACCATATGTTTGCGGACGCTCGGCGCGCGACTGCATTTATGATTGCCATCCGAACAGAGACTCGGCTCAGAGGTCAAGGTCAGTGTTGGTGGTGCTGCACGCCACTTACAGATGCTGCCGTATCTCACCTGGGCTTGTTTTTCAGACAGATTGTCTGCTGCGTGCGGTCAATTAACTCAGTAAATTTCCACTGCTCCTGATTTTTCAGGGCATGGGCAAGCGTTAAAGAGATACGCTGAGTGTAAAAGTTATTTTTTAATCATACTCGCATACAGCCTATCTAGAATATGGCGGCATACCTCTTGTCCGTTTCCCCGTCTGCTGTCCGAGCGGTGGCGGCACGTTGCAAGCTCCCTTTGCCCTTCGCAAAGGTCTGTCCCAAGAAGATGAGATACGCACCAAAGAAAGTTACAAAGGAACCTGCAGTCGAAAGAAAGGACTAGGACAAAGGAAGTGACAAAAGAGGGTGAAACTCGTCCCCTACTCCGCCTCCTCCGCGGGTGCCATGAAGGAGGGCATAGACAGGAACAGCGGTGGCTCCTCCCCAGCGTCCAAATCCCTCTCGGCGCCCAGTTCCTCCGCCTCCCTCTCTTCTTCCCTCTCCCGGCGCTCCCGGGGCTCCCTTTCCGACGGCTCACTCTCTGTGTCTTCCTCAGCCGGCACTCGCCTTCCACCCCTGTAGCAGAGAGGAAGTCAAGCATGCCGCCTGACTGCACCGCTCGTCTGCCAGAATGTCTCGGATCTTCCACCGGCTCTTTACCTCCCAGTCTCCTTCCACACCTCCGCCCACAGGATTTTCTGTTGGGCCTTCCACTCCAGACACACTTTGAACAGGTGTTTCCGAGTCTGAATCTGGTACCGGCACCACCAGCACTGCAGGGTGGGCCGGTTCTTTGTCCAGTGAAGGTACTGCCCGGTAAGGCAATTCCCAGTCTTCACCTGGTAGAACCGTGAGGCAAGCCTCTTGGAACTCCCAGCTGTGTGTAGAAGTGAACGTACTAGTACATTGCGGACTCGGAAACTGCGGCCCAGGCAACCCTAACCACTGCGGCGGCAATGCCAAGCCTGCCGCCGCTGTAGCTAGCACATTGGCTGCTATGTACATACCTATCGGACTCGCAGTAGATTTGTGATGCAGCCGGTATCGTCAAATAGTATAGGCAGATGGGGTCTTCAGAGTGTCCTAATCTGGACAGTGCTGGCAAGGATGGCCTCGTGAAGAACGCTGGTGATCGGCGTGACCGTCGGTGATCGCCACATAAATGATACTCACAGTGGTGATTACAGATGACGCTACCATTAGGATCACCTCACGAACACCAACCCACAAAACAATACAATCGCTCCAGTCTCCAGAGAAGATTCGACGCTTTTTCTGATTGCAGCAAACGTTAGGTAGTGTTATAGAGAACGGTGCAACTTTGATTTGGTGGACACTGACATGGGGGACAGAACTGAGGTACAAAGATATGGAGTGCAGCTGGTAGTGCTACTGCCGACTGTTTCAGAAGCTCGTAGTTTATATATCCTTCTAGGCGCCTCGTTAAAACCTCTGGCCGAGGATGGCATCCTGTTGAGGCCTCCCGACGAGGATGTCGTCGTCTGGGCGAGGAATCGAGGACGTCATTGTCCGGGCAAGGAGAGCACTGGGTCGAGGTCTCCGGGCGAGGGCAGAGTCAATAGTCCGGCCAGCCCGTGGGTAGCCCGAGAGCTTTTGGGACGGTCCAGTCCACTCCGGGATTTCTGATGACCCAGTCCGGCTGGATGGGGCCAGTGGCGGGACTGCCTTGACCCGGGTCGGCCGGCGGGCGCCTGCGGGCCAAAGCTCATACCAGCGGTTAAAAATACAAATGTTGTCACATGGCAGCTCCACCATCTCTTCTCCAATTAACAATTTTTTTAGATACTCCTGTTTGCCTTATCTTGCCGGTGCTCTTCCACGCCTGTTCGACTCTCTGTCTGTTGTTGTGTTGGTGGCCGAAACCTCCCATTAGTAGGTTTGGTGTAGCCCAAAACTCGAAAAACCACCCACAACCCCACCATATCTTCTCCAATTAACAGAATTTTTGAATAATCTTGATAGCCTGATGTTACCGGTGCTCTTCCGGGTATGTACGATTCTCTGCCTGTTGTTGTGGTGGCGGCCGAATGCTCACAGTAACAGGAAACCACCCACAACACATGAAATACCCACCGGATTTCGCTTACAGTTCCACCATCTCTTCTCTGGTCAACAGAATTCTTGGATAATCTCATTCGCCTTATATTTCCAGTGCTCGGCAAGGTATGTACGATTTATATCTGTTGTGGTGGATGCCTAGAGCTTCCAGTAATGGTTTAGTTGTAGTCGAAAACCTGGAAACCCACCCGCTGCCCAAGATATAGTAAGACGCTAGTGGATCATGAGATCTCCCTCGTTTTCCCGGCCGGCGCCAAAAAAGCCGGTGAGCCCGCGGGCCGTGGACTAGCGTGGAATGCGTTTCGCAGATCAGCCAGGACTGGCCCGGCCGGACGGTTGAGACCCCTGGGTGAGGATGATGTCGCGTCGCACTTCCAGACGCAAATGGCGCTTGTTGTTAGCGGATCGCTTTAACTCGGCTCGTTCGTTGGATCGCTAGTCGCATTGCTCACTCGTTCCGCTCGCCAGCGGCTCGCTCGTCGACTCGCTCAACTACTCGATGCTTAATTCCTGGTACTGATGAGCGCCTTGCTCCCGGCGAGTCACAACGGTTGTGGCTTGCGAACGTATATAACTCCTTCCAGTCAAAATGTGTGGGTGATGTTTGGCGAACTTTCTTTGGCAGGTGTTTTAGGTTACATGAATTTCAGTAACTTGTCGATCGGTCGTTATGGGCCCCCATAGACTCCGTGTACATGATGCCTCCAGTTTCTCCCGGTGACGAACTACCTGGGTGAAGAATCAATCTCGTCGGCGTTTCTTCCCATCATGGAATTGTGCGGATTCCTGCATACGTACGTAATTTACGTACCTAATCTATTGGCGGGATGCGAAAAAACCACTCCTGACTGGCGCGTTGCTCACCTTTTCCTGCGGTGGAGGCGGCAGTTGCGCGCAGTAATTGGCTTCATCAACCAATAACAAAACGAAATGACTGGGAATTCATGCATATCGCACATCCACGTGTTTCGGCGGCGGGGAGAGGTCGAAGCGGGACGGCGATTCTGCGGTTCAGTGCGAGAAGAAAGCGGGGTGGTTGGAGAAACGTAGAAACTACTGATCTGACAAACGTATAAATATTTGCCATGCTTTGATTACCCACGGACTCTATCTGAGAACTGAACAACTATCGAGCAAGCGCACCTTTTGCAGCAATATCGCCACACCGCGGAGTTATCTACGTCTAGGAAACTAGGCGGTTACTCCAAGGTTCTTTCGATCGGACGAAAATCCCTACTTTCCAACGCCTCTTCATCAATCCAGCCGCAGTCGCAACCAAAGCGTAGAGAATAACACCAACAATCAGCCCGAAATTTCCACCGTCCAACATGGACACTAGTGATGGCACAGAAAACCAACGGAGCTACCGGGATCCCACGCATGTCGAGATCCGAGGAGGAGTGTGCCATGGTCCGATCACCTTCGTCACCGGCGGGTAAGTACCTGAAAACCGACGAAGAGCGATTCGACATGATCTCACGGTTGGCTAACGAGGCCTCGTTGGTAGCACCAACGTCTCAACGGCCGCCAACGACCGGTCAACACCGCTGCACGCTGCTGAGCGGAACGCACACGAGGCGCTGGCCTAGCCTGCTGCCACGAGCTCCACGCTCTCCTGGTAGTTTCGCTTCCTTTTATGTTGCTACGTAATATAGAAAGCTGAGTGATCGTTAGTGAACATTTGTATGAATAGAACACGTCGTGCGCCACCCCTTCTCTCGCTCCCATTATCATGGCATCGGCCCCCATCCAGCATCGATCACCGCTTGCAATATAAAAGGCATGGCATCCACTAGTCTATCTAATCCTCTCCTATATTATCCTCCCAAGTAGTAGTCAACATTGTATTCAACCTTAACTTCTAATGCGTATCCCCAAATCTCTCCCACTGATTCCGTCTCCATATCCCCCCAACACACCACTATCGGATTCAGATCCGGAGATTCTGTAATCTAGATTGCTTCCTAGCTGAGGCGTTAATACGGGCATCGCGGATAACAATGGCTTCGAGGTGGGCTTTCCCTATGACGCCGAAGATTTGGGGGGGGGGGGGGGGGGGGGGGGGTAAGTTCCGTTAGTTTTCTTGCCGGCTGGTTCGTGGGGTCCGGCGGGGGCGGGGGGGGCCCCCCCCCCCCCCCCCCCCTGCTGGATCGTTCGATTCGAAGGAGTGCCGTATAAATGTGAATAATGATAAATTCTCGAGGGAAATGGAGTCCGTGACCTGGTGCTAGGAGGTGTCAGCCACGGTTTGACGACTCGGGATAAGCGAATGCAGATTAATACACTGTGCGTGACAAGGCTGGAGTTGGAGGAAAATAGCGAAAGAGCTCAAGATCAACGAAAGCACGGCCTTCATGCTCGGACTTTGTACGAGGACCAAATATTCAAACAGTAGGCTCCCTAACAACAAAAAATTTCTCACAAGATCCGGAGACCTCGTGGATACGAGATGCAGCCAGTCAGTACTGGACTTCTTCTCCACCACCGTGTGGGAAGACTGGTTCCTGCCCCAGCCGAGAAAGACGCGCAGAGTGAGGTGCCAGAGTGGGAACTCCGGGAGCGGAGGGAAAGGGGAGAGGAGGGAAGGGTGGAGGCCGAGGAGCTGGGTGCCGATGGTAGGAACAACCTCTGTTTCGCCCCACGCCCTCCTTCATGGCATCCGCGGAAGAGGAGTATGATGTGGGGGCGGGCAGTCGTTTCCTTCGTTCTTTCTTTTGTTTCTCCTTTGTGATTTCTTTGGTGCACATCATATCTTCTTGGGACAGGGCTGGGCAGAGGGCAAAGGGGTGCTTGCAAAGTGCCGCCATTGCGCGGACTGCGGACAGGAAACGGACTGTGACCTCGCAATGATCTATCTAGGTCGCATGCAAGTAATGAATAAAAAAACCCGTCTGCTCCCCCCATCAAAAATGACCAGGGATTAGATCCGCGGCTGAGGCGGAGCGGTTATGGACTCCTATATGGTGCTGCTTCATGCGGGGAAACCTGATGTACTCTATCACCACTTTACAATGCCGGCATCCAGACGAGCAGTGTTCTCCAATAAAGTCCGGTCCTGTCTAGGCGATATAAGCAGCCCAGTAGGAACTCCAGACGGACTGAACAGAATTATTCCGTCCCGCTCGGGGGTGGTGAGAACGGCGTTAGTCCATCGTCTTGACAGTAGACGGACTAGACGGGCCGTTGTTACAATGTCATGTGATTAAACTAGTTATGTAAGAAATCACATGATCGCCTCTGCGGGGACCCCATAGGCCCTGGATTTGGCATCACCTCAGAAACTCCGCGGTACAGCTGCTGCCAATATCCCGAATCGATACAAGGTCCCACCTACGAGGGATCTTGCTGGAAGACATTATTGTGCAGTCTTGGCAGTCTGTCCCCGTCCGGGTTGAACGGATTGAGCAGATTGTATTCTTCCCTTCAGAGGCCCAGGACGGACGGACTGGGCTATGGAGCACCGCAGACGAGAGATTTCTATCGAAAAGTGAGCAACCATACTGGTACTCTATGAAACCGATCTTGCCTAGAGAGAGGTAGCAGCGGAGACTGGTGTGAAGTTAGAGACTGCCAAAAAGATGGTAAAGGACAAAGTCGTAGGTGCAAGGCAGAAACCTTGATACAGAACTCAACGCTCTGAAAAACAACCTCCCCCCTCCCAAAAAAAACCCCGATTTCCTCTGGAAGCACCAAATCTTAGAGCTTCATGGGAACTCGCTCTTCAAAATGATGTGCTGTTGTTTCCTGAAGCAGCTAAAGCACTCGATATTCACGCTGCTCGTATGACAATCGATAAGGTTATGTACGAACAAGATGACATCTGGCGTTACGACCATCGAGTCAAGAGTTAAGACTGTTTCTAGCCTAGACAAGAAGATAACCCGTCTGGATTTCACACCATGCCCCTGCATAGGTTGGAGGAGGATTCTGTATTTGTTTTTACAGGCGAGACTTGGGTCGCTGTGGGCAAGGAGCGACGCCTGAAACACCAATCGCGGAAATGAGAATCTGATGTCTATCTCTAAACCAGAAGCAAGAGTCTATACTGTCGGCCTTGGGGTACTCATGCCGGGTTGAGACAATGGTCATCCCGCCAGAGGCGAGCATCATCAGCGAAGGCCAGGAGTCGGCCAAACCGACAGCAGAGGGCACACAGCCTGCGGGGATCTCCACCCTCACGAATGGATCTCGAACGGATACGGGCGCGGTCGGCTATGCAGTAGTCTAGCTCAAAGGAGAGCAATGGGAGGGCCACAAGGTTCACATGGGCTTCAACCAAGAAGCGTATGACGTCGAGTACGCCGTCATTGCCCGAGAATTTGGTACGGCTGCCCGCCGACGCCGCACCCTGGGACGGGTGACAATCCTGCGCATCGCCTCGGACGAGCCCGGCCCAGTCCAAATGCACCCCATAGAGGCCAAGAAGCATATCGCTACCCTTCGGCAAAGGGAATCGGCGATCCGGTGGTCTCGTGCCACAAGGGGGTGCCCGGGAACGAGAAGGCGGACGAGTGGACCAAGCTGGCGGTGGGCGAGCCTGACTCTCACGAGGTGATGACAGAATAATGGGCGTCCGGAGACGGCGTCCGGAGATGACGAACCGGAGACGACACGTCCGGAGATGACAGCTGCCTGAGTCTCCGAGCACCGACTCGGGAGACAGTCTTCCATCATTTGCCCTGGCGAGTCCCTCAGGTCCGTTGTATATAGAGAGAATGTTCCTCCTTCGATGTTGTACCAATCAATCTATTCACTGTCTTCATCTCTATCGATCCCTATATTCCAACGGGTGGAATGGTCCCACTGCGTAGACCGGTTCGGCAAACAGGCAATACTCCTCTCCAGATACCTCGCACAACCCCAGCGGGAGATCTCGGAAAAGAAGTGGCGGGAAGCCAAGCCGTGGGTGGAATCCCACATCGCCGGGAAGAAATACTGGTATTGCTAAACATGGGGGGCTGAGCCAGAAACTAGGCTCAGTCACAGCGAAGTTGTTCACCTCCGTCGTGCAGACCCCCGAGGAGAGGTTTTAACAGACCTTACTTGGGATGTTTGGACAGGATTGCAAAAATACCTTAGAGTGGCTTGTTTTACAACTTGAAGAAATCCAAGATAAAATTGCAAACGTCACAGCACTCATATAAAGGGTATATGAAAACAAACTTACACACCACCCAGAGGTTTCTGAAATAATGGTGACAGAGGCCCATGTGGAGATGACCTTGACTCCTGCAGAACGAGTGATACGAATCAAGAAGAAACTTGCAAAGAAAGCGATCATTATTACAGGGGCTCGGGGGAACGGCTGAGTGGAACAGGCAGTGCTATGTTCTACAGAGCAGGGTTGACGTTGGGCTAACATTTTGCAGATTTGGACACGAATCTTATGAAAATATGGTGATTACTCGTGGACATAGCAAAAGCAAAAACTTTCCGAGATATAATATATACTCTGAAAGTGCTCGATTTTGAACAGAAGTGGTGGGAAAAATGTAAGGGTCCCAAATACAAAGGTATATCACAGGCAGACTACCATCGCGTAAGAAATAAATGAACAAGCTCAGGTTCTCTTCTTAGGGAAAACTCTAAATGATGAACAGATACATAGTTCCTGGGCTCGTTTATATTATCCCTACCTCGACGGTAGTCTGGCTGTGATATACCTTTATATTTGCGGCCCTTTCATTTTTTTCCTTCCCACCACTCCTGTTCGAAACTGAGCACCCCCAGAGTGTACATCACACCCGGGAAAGTTGGCCGGAAACGGGGTAGCCTTCGACCATGGCAAGACGGAAGCAGCGCTGTTCCACGGGAAACGGACAGCACCTAGGGCAACAGTGACAGTTGGCGCCAACAGCGTCCCTTTCAACAGAGAGGCGACCTGGTGGCTGGGAATCTGGCTCGATTCCCAGCTCTCACTCAAGGAACACCATGCCATCCGAATGGAGGAAGACAGGAAGGCTATGACAAGGCTCCGACGGCTCACAGGGCAGATGGGGCTCTCGCCAGCGGCCAGCCAACTGCAGGAAAGTCATGACGGCATGCGCCTAGTCAGCAACCATGTTCAGTGCAGAGCTGTGGTGGAAAGGGGACTACGTCATGGGCACCCAAGGTCGGGCGGAGGAGATTCAGCTGCTGGTCAACCAGGAGGCTCGGGCGACAACGGGATGCTTCCGGACGACCAACCTGGGGGCCCTCTCAGCAGAATCAGGATTCAGACCTGAGGGCGGCAACCACGCAGCTGGAGAACAGACAGCGGCGGTTCGGGCTACGACTATTGAGCCTGCCGCAGGGCGACCAAGCACGGGAGGTGGTGGGGGCCCCAATGGGAATCGGGAGACGGCTCACAAACGCGCTCACACACGGCGGACCGACGGAGAGCACGGTCCTACTCGAGGAACCTGAAACTCTCGATGCGAGGCTGCTCCAAGAGGAGGAAGCGGAGGCGAAGACGGAAGCAGAAAGGTCCCGGCCGGGGCTAACCATGTTCACGGACGGGGCTGGACAGTGGGGCAGTCGGGTACTCGGTGGTATGGAAGGGGGCTAACCTGGGCGGGCGCCAAGGCGCACATGGGCGACAACCAAGAGGCCTATGATGCAGAGTGTGCCGCTCTCGCCCACGCTTTAGAGATAGCATGTGCAAAGGAACACGACTCCAGAACAAGTCACGATCTTTTCGGACACGCAGGCAGCCATCCGGCGGATGGCATCGGACGAACCCGGCCTCGGGCAGAAATTCGCCATCCTGGCGCGACAGCACATTGCGGCTCTGCGGCGGGCTAGGCCCGGCATCACCATAGAGATCCGGTGGTGCCCGGGCCACAAAGGGATTGCCGGCAACGAGAAGGCGGACGAGTGGGCCAAGGAAGTGGCAGGGCAAGCAGGCACCCACGGGCCGCTCCCACGGTCTCTCGCCAACCTCAAGCGGGAAATCTCGGAGAAGAAGTGGGCGGAGGCTAGGCAATGGGCAGGAGGCCGTACCTCCAAAACGAAGTACCGCATACCAAAGAGCCAAAAGCCCGATGGCGTGGTGGCCAGTAGCACCAAGAGGCTCGCCTCGAGGTACTACCAGCTGAAGACAGGACACGCCCGCACTGGACAGTACCTGCACTGGGCTAAGGTTCGCCCCGATACCCAGTGCTGGTGGTGCAAGTGCCCCTCGCAAACAAGAGACCACCTCTTCAAGGTGTGTCCGGAATGGAAGATGCAGCAGAAGATTCTGTGGGCGGAGGTGCTGAAGGAGACCAAGAGGTGGAAGAGCAGGTGGACGGTCCGGGACCTGCTGGCCGACGGGAGATGTGGGCGGGCAGTACTGGACTTTCTCTCCTCTACGGACGTGGGAAGGCTGGTGCCGCCGCTGAAGGAGGAATGTGACGACGGAAGTGAGGTGTCTGAGTGGGAGTGCAGGAGCGTCGGGAGCGGCAAGAGGAGCGGGAGGCAGAGGCGGAGGCGCTGGGTGTTGTGGACGATATGGGCGACGGGGAGGAACTTCCGTTGTTCCTTCCCACACCCTCGTTCATGGCATTGGGAGGCGAGGAGTAGGGGACAGGTCACGCTTTTATTTTGTTCTTTCCTGTGTTAATTTCCTTGGGCGTATCTTCTCTTTCTTGGAACAGGCCTGGGCAGAGGGCAAAGGGGTAGCTTGCAACGAGCCGCCACCGCGCAGACTGCGGACAGGAAAACCGGGAAAAATGTACACCGCCATGATCTATAACGTATCAGATAGGGTAACCGGACACGATATGGAACCCGGACACTCGCGATGACCGCGCCCGCGACCGGATATTCCACAGATTTCAACAACCACAGCCAGCTAGGAGCCTAAATTTCGTACAAGC
>Ga0307508_10001456_pt1 | contig 26562 bp, 37 predicted proteins | sample 9_EM_MG_FD_203089 | JGI IMG/M metagenome (GOLD analysis project Ga0307508, IMG submission 203089) | Populus trichocarpa ectomycorrhiza microbial communities from riparian zone in the Pacific Northwest, United States - 9_EM | ecosystem: Host-associated > Plants > Roots > Unclassified | place...
CGGGCGGCGTCGCGCTTGCTTTTGTGGCCGCCGCCCCCCCCCCCCCCCCCTCCTCTCTCTCTCGCCGGACGGTGCTGATCGAGCGCGAGAAGCTTCACGACGCTGCTGCCAAACCAGCCGCAGTCCTTCGAGAAGCTCATACCCGCCGCCGCCCTCGTCGGCCTGCGCGCCGGCGCCCACTACACGCTGTACTCGCGCCCCGATCGCGAGAAGAAGCGGCCCGCCACGGCGCGGTGCAAGTCCGGCGCGCGCGACGACATCGCCGAGTGCGCCGTCTGGCTCGGCGACGCGGATGCGGATGCGGATGCGGATGACGGTGGCGATGGCGATGGCGATGGTAATAGCGAGGCGTGGGCGAAGCTCGACGTCAGTCACATCGTCCGCGACCGCGACTGGGACGAGATCGAGATCGTCGTCGCGAACTCGGCGCGGTTCGTGGTCGTCTAGAGCGTGGGATGGGGATGGGATGGGCGTTTTGGTCTTTTATTGTTTTTCTTTTTTCTTGGCGGACGGAAGGGGCTTTGTATAGACAGCGGGCTTCTGTGGGCGTAAATACACGCTCTACAGCAGAGTTCCAATCGTGGGCTCTGACATGACATGTTCCCCTGCGGCGAGCGCGAGTGATACGCCGTGAGGCGCGCACATTTCCCTTTCATGGCGGACTTTTTTTCTTTGTTTATCTAATCATACTCGCATGTAGCCTACATATTCAGACTATGGCGGCAAGGTTCCATGGCGGACCTAGTCTAGCACCCTGGTGGCTGGCATGAGCTGCACGGCCCGTCGGCTTAGGCCAGACGGGCTGGTTGGCTGGCTGGCTGCTGCCCGTTTCATCACCCGTGCTCGGCCACGACAGCCTACGCACCCGCCAGAGGGTGGTGCAGAAATCATGCCATTCATAGCTAAACTTCTTGATCTCGGAGAGGAAGTGGGTGGAAGCTCGCCGCTGGTCTGCCAGCAGGACCACTGGAAGGAAGCACCAGATGGGGCGGTATCCAGTAGCAGGAAGAGCAGCATCGCTCCACATACATACAAAGTCCGCGAGCACCTCTTCAAGAACTGCCCGCAGTGAAAAAGACAGCAGAGAATCTTGCGGCAAGAGATAACTATGGAGAGAGGCGGGCAGGGGCAAGAATCGATCCAAGATTCGGGGGACCTCTTTGCCGACGAGAGGCGTATGTAGCTATGCAATTCTGAACTTCCTCACTGGCACTAACGTGGGGCGCCGGATTCCGGGCTCAGCTGAGGAAGATGCTCAAAGCAAGGCGTCGGAGTGGAAGCTCTGGGAAAGGGAGAAGGCCGAGGAGAAGAGCTATGTAGGAAGTGAAGCAGCTGGGAGCCGGGGGTTTCTTCAGGAGAGGAATGAGGTTAGGAAAGAGCGGGTATATACGTGCATAGATATATAGATATGTTATCTATGGGCCAGGCCAAGGCGGAGCGCAGGGACAGCTACAACGGGCTGCCCGTAAACTGATCGAGGTAGGGCTTAGGCAGTGGACGGAAAACGGTGGGTGTTCATCGCCATGATCTAGATAGGTCGCATGCGATTAATGATTGAACAAAAAAAAAGAAAAAAGAAAAAAGAAGCCAGACTACTTGACGCAAGAACCAGACCGAAAAAAAAATAATCACAAGTTACAACCCATTCCCGGTTGATGTGCCGAGATTTGAGAACAACGCAAACACCGAAAGCACAAACCGCCCATGCGTCTCGTCTCGAAACGCCTACATCCGTCACCCATAGCTACCGTCGCCGAGGCGGCGGTAGCGCGAGGGGGTACGCCTTCTTAGGCTTCATGAATGGCTCCGGCGCCTTCTTCTCGGGCAGGGCCTTCAGCCGTGGGCCGCCGACGACAGGGTCCCTCCTCTCCTGGGCTTTCTGCCACTTCTCCTCCATCTTGAGCCTCTTATCCTCCTCCTCCTCGTCGTCGTCCTCGTCGCCGACCATCTCCGCCTTTCTCTTCAGGTCCTTCGACGAAGCTGCAGCGCCACTCGCACGGCCGCTACTCCTGCTAGGGTCCGCCGTCTTCTTGACCTCCTCGGCGGTGCGGATCTTCCTCTGGAGGGTCTCGCTGACGCCCCCCCTCCTCAGCGTCGACGTGTCGGCGGCGAGCCGACTCCTGGCACCGGAGTAGATACCGATCTCCTTCGCCTCGCGGCGCGCCTTCTGGATGATGTTCTTCGTCTTCGATCCGGCGGCGTGGTTCCACGAGTTGGCGCTACTGCCCCATCCGCTTCCTCCAGTTCTCGGACGGTGCAGAGGCGGCAGCGACTTCGCCTCGACGAGACGCGCACGGCCGGACTCCTTGGAGGAGTTGAGGCCCTCGAACTGTGCTTTCAGCAGCTGCGCGGCGCGCTCCTGTGCAGCGGAGGCTTCTTTTTGGTGTTTCTAACGCCCCCCATCAGTGCCCAGGCACCCCATCGTGGGGAGGGAGAGGGCAGACATACATCGTAGACTTTACTCCAGCCCGTCGGGTTCTTGGGGATCCACTTGTCGATGGCATCAACGCCGAAGTCACGAATGATGAACTTCTTCCACAGCTCCTTGTCTTCGCCGGCGATCTGCGGGGAATTTGCTTCCAGTTTTTTCTGGCGGTTGTTAGCCCCACCCTACTTGATTCACCACACCAACTGAGAAAAAAAGGGCGGAAAAGAGTTACCAGTTGGTGTGGCGAGGTGATCTTTTTGAGGACCGGCTCGAGGAGGCTATACGGGATGTCTCCGACATCCTCTATGGCTGTACGAGACTGTTAGGCGGAGGAGGAAGAAGAGCCGGGGAGAGAACGAACGTACTGTTGATGTACTTTATGAGCACATTTTTGGCATAATTATACAAGCTGGCCGGCTGGTATGTTTTCTCCGACATAGCGCCCGATTGCTGGATGGGAGGAAGGAAGCTATGGATGTATGGGAACCACTAGGTAGTCCGAGATGCGTGAATGGGTGGTTACTTTACAGGAGCCGTGTAAAGTAGGAAGGTAGACAGCTGCAGAAATACAGATATATCGATGGGAGGGGGTAATGTGGTTGAGGTTGCCTAATAGTGGAGGCCGGCTGTGGTCTTTGAAATACGAAGTACCTATGTAAGTAGTTACTTATGTATGTGGAATGACGGAGGTTGAGGTTGAGGTGAATGGGGTTGCCAGGCTGTGGACCCCCTTGTCCCAGAAACTAAAAGTAGCATCAACTAGCATTGAAGGTCGACCACTGTCTACCGCCGCTAACCTTACCTATGCATCAATGGCATCACGTCAAATATCTATATACAATATCTGCGCGCCCAAACAAACACCACACCACCTCACACTTCGCTCCATAAATTTTACGACCAAACTGCACACACCCACTATCTCAAACCAACTACCGTACAATCACCAATCCCACCCCACGCACAAACCAGCGCCACTCGCAAAGATGTCCATAAACGAAGGCACGTCCTCCGCTCGATCTCACGGTCACCTGCAAGCTGACATTCGCGCAGAGGAACTGATCAAGTCGCGGCCTCTGATGTTCGAGACGCGCCCGTTCTCGCGGCTGAACAAGCGCAACATCGCCCTACAAGCGCTAACGGCGGGCGCATCGCCGGCGCAGCAGCACGCCGAGATCGACCTCGATTTCGCCTACTTCTCGTCGACGATCACGCGCACGCAGCTGCACCTGACGACGACGCAGCGGGAGATAACGCGGTACGGGGTCGAGAAGTCGCACATCGAGGAGACGGCGGCGACCGCGCGGGAGACCCTTGTCGAGCTCCGCTCGTCGCTCGCCGCCTCGCAGCAGGAGAAGGCGCACAGGCTCGAGTACGACGCGATAGCATCCGACATCCTCGAGGCTTTGCCGCGTCTCAAGCCGCGCGCCGAGCAGGAGCTGAACCTGGCCCGTCTCAACGACGAGATCAGGGAGCTCCAGCGGGAGCGGGACGAGTACGGCGTCGTTTGGGCCGCGAGACGGGCGCAGTTCGAGCAGATCGTCACGCAGCTCAAACTCATGAGTGCCCAGATCAAGGAGGACAAGGAGGAGCAGGATAGGAGGGAAGGTATGAGCGAAGAGGAGGAGGAGGGCGAGGAAGTGGAAGGCCCGACCGCGAAGAGCGGCGGTGCGACGCCTGCGCAGGGTGGTGCGACGGCGGAGGCGAGACTGGGACTGCCGGTAGTGGGCACTCCAAGGCCGGGCACGCCTGGTATCGGTGGAGGTGCCACGCCGCAGCCGGTGGTTGACGAGAAGGAGGAAGGAGAGGAGGACGAGGATGATGTGGTGCTGGGGGATGCGCCGCCGCCTCAGGTTGTGCCAGCAGTGGATCGTATGGACATGTCATGAGGGTACTGACCGTTGCACATACACTCCCACGAGATAAAGTCGTTCTACTTCACTTCTGTAAACGCGTCTGGCTCTGTTCGCGCTGAAACATCTCCCATTAAGCAGCGTATCATGCGCATTTTATGTATTCACAAGGTGTCATCAGTCATCCCAAAGCGTACTGCGCATCACCTGCCCAAAGAGGTAAATATTTACAGCCCGCTCCCTTCCCCGCTCGTTGGTCGGATACACATACAATGTAAGAGGAGAAATGGAAGGGAAGAACATAATACGGCCTCGTCTACCGGGAAAAACAAATGAGGCCAAACAAAAGGAAATGTAGATGCATGTAAAAGAACATCAAAAATGCAAGCAAGAGAACCGAGTAACTCCTCAATACAGAAAAGAGACTAACTGTAAAAAAAAAAAAAGCCCCCCGCCAGCCAATATACTGAACTTAGGAATATGCAGCACTTCCCCCCCAGAAAAAAAAGGCTCCCGTAAAGCATGCCGTATTAAATTCAACAAGCCAGGGGTAAAATGATCATAGCAAAACTCATTCTTATCTCATCACAGGAACTCGTCGCAAATAGCATACCACTTACTCGGCATCGAGCGGAGCGACATCCTCGTGGTCGCCGCCACCGGGGATGATCAACTCCTCGGTGTAGTCGTCCCCAACCACAAACTTCCTCTCGCTGACATGCTCGGCGTGTCGCTTGGCGGTCCACACCTTGTTGCCGAAAGGGTTTTCTCCAGGCGCAGGCGCCTGTTGCTGTCCTTCCTCGTGCTTGTAGATGCAAACCGGGTTCAAGCAGGGCTTGAACTTGCACGCCGTCTCGTTATGGGTGAAGTGACAGTCGGGCCGGACGCAATTGGCTCCATTGCGGCACATCGGCATAGCAGGACTAGAGATCCATCGTCAGCAAAACCACACGCAACCAATCATTCCCGCGGGGGAGGGGGGGGTTACATACTGCTTGAAGGGGCATACAGGGTTGGTACAGTTGGGAAAGTACTTGCAGTCTTGCTCGATCTGCTTGGGCCGTAGGTGAAAGTTCGGAACCGAAGCAGGAGACGGGTGCGATCCTGTGCACTTCCTGTTCTTGCACAGGTTTCCATATGGACACTTCTCGCCGCTGACGTAGTGAGTGGTCTTGCCACCGAGCTGCGCGGGAGTCGGATGGCCGAAAGCACACTCTACTTTGGTGCATCCCGTACCGAACTTGCAGGGCACTTCCTCCAACTTGTCGGACTTAGTGCTCTCGTCCGCCCCGTCGTCCACACCTGTCGCGCCCGCAATGCTGAGATCGGGGGGCGACTGTATCCTCTCGAAGAGGCTGCCGCTACCACTCGGACCACCACCACCAGGCCCTCCACCAATGCGCTGCGGCTGCGAGAAGTTATTGGAATATGCATCCTCGTTCACCCTCATAGGCGGCATGTTGCGATTATGAGTGTGATTGTGATTGTGATTGCGGTGCTGGGGTCCTCCCATTTGACCGTGAGGGAACTGAGGAACATTGACAGGGCCGGGGCCGTTCGCGAAGGGCGCGATGACCTGCGACTGCTGCTGGTACATTTGGTAGAACGCCAGCTGTTGCTGGGGGGTGAGGTTCGCAAGCATGCTTGGGTTCGGATTGTTGAACGGACGGCCACCGTTCATGCGATTCTGGTGCATTCCCCCCCTGGGGTTCATGTGTCCGCCATTGTGCATGAGGCCGTTGTTGTGGCGGAAGCCATTCAGACGCGTACCGCCGGGGCCCTTGGGATGCTGCTGATTCTTAAATTTCTCTTGGTTCGGTCGCACGCGGTGCAGAGGGTCGTCTAATTTCCTCTCCATCGACTTGTTGATCTGGCTCATCATCCGCCGGGGATTGGATTGTCGCATCGCTTTTGGTGCTGTAGGTCTGCAACACATCGTCAGCACGCGCTGCTCTGCAGCAGTGCAAGGGGCGAATGTAGACATACACTCCCTCCTCAGTCGGCTGCTCTCCCATGTCCGTCATCTCGGCGTCTTCGTTTCCATGGGATGTATTATCGTCCACCTTAGCATTCTGATCCTCTTCCTCTCCCCCCGACAGCCTCGCCAGCTCCGCAAAGACCCAGTGCGCGAACGATGCCGGCGTAGCGCCGCCAGGTACCGGGGAAACCAGATCAGTCGAGAGTTCAGCGGCGATCTGTTCTTCGTCCTTTCCATTTGCGATCATAAGGCATATGTACTCTCCGAGGGGCGACTTCTCATCCCCGTTCGCCCAGCCGACCTGAGCGATTTGCGTCTGGATATGTTTCGTAAACGCATCCGAGAATGGTGTGTTTAGTACGAGCTTCATTGCGTTGTATGTTGTAGTGTGTATTGTTCGAGCGGTGAAGGTAGGTGTGCAGGAGGGAAGTAGGAAGATTGAGAAGGTGGATGTCTTTTAGTTGGTGACTACCAGGCGCGGTAGTAGGATAAGAGAGGAAGTGGCGTTGTCTTGTCACAAGGGGTCCAACCCGCTTTTCGCCTCTGGACAACTTCTCTAGCAGGCAAGTGCAGCTCTTTGAGGCGACGCGACACACCGTCTGCTGCTACGCGGATGAGCTGGTGACAAGTAGAAGCGTGTTGCGCGTTTGTCAAGATAGGTTCGTAGTGGTTGTCGTGTTGTTTTTGGTTGGGGTCAAAGGTGGTGGGTGTCGAGTGGTTGAGGTGAAGGGAGGAGAAGAGATGGAAGGAAGATTTGTGGTTAGTTAGTCGGTTGAAAGGTGCTAAGAGCCAGCAACCAGCCAGTGCAGTGATGTGGAGAGTTTAGGGTTGCCGCAGAAGTTGGTGGCGGTGCGGAAAGTGAAATCAACGTATGTGAGAGGGAGAGGAGGAAAGGCGCTATGAGAAGACCAAGTCCAAGATGTCAGTCAGCCGCGCTAGCGAAAAGCCAAGACTCTCGACTTTCAGCGGCTCCCTTGAGGTGCGAATCCGAATCAAAAATACGAGAACATGAATGTTAATTACATAAAGATGGGGGGTAGCTGGGCGTCGATCCCGACTAATTAATAAACGTACTGCTCGACTGGAGAAATTGGGGATTCAGCATGGAAGCCGCAAACTCCTGAGGCTCATGCAGGGCGGCGGCATCCACGTTTGACAGCATCTTAGACTAAGTCATCCATCGGCTGATCCACCTGATTGCTTGGCCTCAATTTTTTTGGTCACTAATCGCGTGCGACCTATCTAGATCATGGCGATGTATTGCTTGACCTCATGGTCCGCTTCAAGTTCTGCGTTTCAAGCTACATCGAGTGAGTTTCCATGATTGCCTAACAGGCGCTTCTTTGACAAGACGAACAGGTCATCGATCCTGACTCCAACTCTTTGTCGCCAGCACTCAAAGAACAATGTAGACAGGGCACATTCGCAGAGGGAGAATTTTTGGAAAAGATACATTGAAAGCAATCCAAAACATCCGTTCTACAACTTGAACCCTCAAAAGTTTGCGCCAGGAGTGAACGCAACTGCGACTCCTGCCCCGGGACTCATAGTCACCTCGCATCGTTCAAATTGCGGCTCAGTACTTCTATCCTCCACCTTCTCGAATTTCTGGAAAAGCCTAGGCGAAATGTCAGTCAACTCGACCATTCGCACCTTTTGAACGCGACGTACCGGCAGAGAATGTATCCCATCTCCGTCAACGCAAACTGCTGGCCGATACAGGTCCTAGGGCCGCCGTTGAACGGGATGTATTGCCACGGTTTTGGCGACCATGAATCCCAGCGCTCAGGCTTGAACTCGGACACATCTGGACCGAAGATGTCCACACGGCGTTGCATTACCAAGGTTGAGTACGCGACTAGAGTTCCGGCTGTCACTCCGATGGGCTGGAGTCGAATACTGTCAGTAGTGATGGAATGGAGACTAGCTGGGGTTGTACTGTACATCGCGGCCGTCTGGTCCGCCTCCCGTGGGAAGGGTTGTATCCGTGAGTGCGACTCTCTCGTTGAACGGGGCTACAACGATCAGTATCTCTCCATCAATAATGTGCTGCCGGGATACTTACCAGCAGGATATATTCTCAACGTCTCTTTGATGACATGCTGGAGGTACTTCATTCCCTTCAAATCCGAGTATGTTGGTGCTGTGGTTGGTCCGATGGTGTTGAGGATCTCCACTCTAAGGCGCTTCACGCACTCTGGCCGTTTTGCAAGCTCGTACAGCGTCCAAGCCATAGTCCCCGCCGTAGTATCCTGCTCTGTGTGTATCAGCCACCGCCACAATAGCTGCCATATTCAAGCTGAGAGTGAACTGGGACATACCCTCGCAGCCAACAGCGCAGCGACCAGCTGATCCCTCAGCATCTTCGGATCCCTCGTGAACTCTGCGAGTGCATGGAGAAAGTTGTAGCCGCTCTCATTCTTCTCCTTGAGCTCCTCGGGCTTCATCCCCAGACACTTCTCGACGAACGGCTCAATGAAGCCATTCAGGACCTTCAGATTCTTCTTGTATTGCTTGGTGTTCAAGAAGTGTTTGAAAGGCCCAGCACGGGAAACGTTGTTCATATGCTCCTGGATCTGCTGGAACGCCACGGCAAAGTCGTGGTTCCCATGTTCGATGGAGTTCACGCTCTCCCCAAGGAGGAAATCGGTTGCCGAGTCGAGTGTCACGCGGTAGAAAAGGTCCGCGATGTCGATGGTTGCACCATCGCATGGGATCAGGGCCATCATCCGTTGGATGTGCCGCTCGAATATATGCAGGTCCGAGATGCGGTCTTTGGCGAACTGCGGGCGGATCAGTTGTCTGGAGGCGGACCATTCCTTGCCGTCGGTGGTGAAGATGCTGTCTCCCAGGAAGTCTTGCCACTGCGAGTGACTATTTAGTCACGTGCTGTCATCAATATCGGCGAACCCTATCGAAGGGGTGGCTGCACTCACATGCGCTCTCCCTTACCTGCAATCCGTCGTCAGCAACTCCTACGCCGGAGAATCTTCAGGAAAACACTCACCAAAATCGTGGAAGTGTGTTGCCAGCACCGCCTTGATATTCTCCGGATCGGCCGTCAAGAGGAGCCTCTCCCACAGGAGGTTCAGCTCCACCGTGTGCGAGCCAAGCTCCTCGAATCTCTTCTCCCACAGCTCCCTATCCTGATGTTTCCTCGCATACTCGAAAGCCACCAGCGTCTCGCCGATACCTTCCGGAGAGCAACGTGCAGTCAGAACGGGGTTCCAACGAAGGGGGGCTGGAGTGACGTACCGAACCATGCATCGGGAATAATCTTCGCCCTCTCCCCAAGCCGCCTGATCTTCTGGTTCTCGGTGATGCGTGCATAGGCAAAGGCTAGGATCCCGGCGATGGTGAAGGCCAACGCCAGGCCTGGGAGAGCAGATAGCAGCATATTGAATTGATGTCCGTATGTATATTTTCTTTCCCACAGCAGCTTCCGGTGTGAGGATTCTCGGTGGAACCCGTGGGGCCCTTAAATACTAGTCCCCTTCATCGCCACAGGCGTCCGAGATGGATCACATCCCTGTTCTCCTCTGAGCTATGTAATTGTTAGATATGTACCTTCGTTTGCCATTTGTAGGAGGATCCTGCCCGGGGATCCGGAGCCCGGGGATCCAGAGCGCAGGAATAACTATCTAACTGGAACCGGTTGGCACCCGTTGCCGCTAGCGCGCATCTCGTTCTCCGCTCACCGGCTTCCTGTAACCGAGATAGACATGATGTGCGATCACTGCGATCGGTGTTCGAGGACCAGCCAACTATCTTTACTCCTATCGGGCAATGGTCGATTGCTGTACTTAACCGGTCGAACCGAGGAGGGAGGGATTGGACATGTGGTCCGAGCTTTCTTCTCCAACCACCACCACCATCGTCATCATCATCATCAACAGCAGCAGCAGCAGCAGCAGGTGACGGACTAGGCCAGATGTCAGATCAGGATTTAATTTCTTTGAGCTTGCTTTTGCCGGGCAAGGCCGGGGCGTATTCCCTTTGGTGCTGGAGCGCCGTATGTCCTTTAGACATCTGACATTGATTTCTCGACTGCAGACGATGCCCATGGGAATTCATAAGCGCAAGGCTCTGCTGGGAAGTTCCACGAGCAAGTGTTATACGTGTGCCGGCAGGCTCTCCGAGGCCAACCTCAACCCCCGATTCTCCACGCAGCGCACAGACGTGCGGCAGTTAGGTAACGATCGAGAATCCCTGTGGAAGCCGGTGGGCGATCATGGGGGATCCAATGATATTGCATCTGGTGCTGGAACGCGGGGAAGTAGGGTGGGGCGGACAGTCATCCTGCCCGTGTCCGGACGACATACATATGGAGGGTCCAGTACGGCGAGTGAGAAGTTGTGCAATGGTGATGGGATAAAGGTGAGTGCTCTGCATACTTTCTCTTGCAGAGTGCTTGAAGGACATCTGTGACATGATATACTATGTACAATAAAGCCGAAACAGAAATGGAGATACAATCAACAGGAAAACAAAAGCAGTTCTAACCAGGACTTAGATTCTCGTGACGAAAGAGAAAGAGAAACACATGATGCGAATGGAAAAAGACACCCGTATTGCGCACTACACGAATCTACAAGACGCATCCATACAGATCGATTGGTCGATCTTGCCGCTGTCGACGGATACGACCGAGATTTTTCGCAGTTGGCGGAGAATGGAGCTGTCCTCGAACTGACACACGACGAAATCGTCGGAAGCGGGGCGACCGAACAGCGAGTACTCGCCATTCGGGATCTCAACTCGGTGTTCTGCGGAAGCGGTGAATTTAATTGGCTGTTCATCCTGCGTCACTGTCACCGACCACCACCTCCGGCCATCGGTGCTATGGTCCTTCAGCGCAGTTAGACGGCATTTCTCAATGAGGAGCCCGTTATGTCTATAACTGGTAGCAGAAGGAACACCGCTAACGGAGTCCGGTAGGTCGGGTTGAGTGTAGATATCGTCGATGCTTACTGTGCGGTCTTTGGGGAGCTCGCACGATTTGTCCTGAATCTGCTCCCACGACGGAAACCATGAATGGTTCGGACTGCCGGGCGCCGGGAACCGAAACAAGAGCTCTCCTCTCATCGCCGGTCTCATGTGATGGACACACCGGGTCCATGCTTCTTCCCGGGTAGCACGCTCGTAGAATGCCGGCAGAAGGGCCTTTCCCGACGTCGTGAAAAATCCGATCGCGGCAACTTTGTCGACTTCATCGCGGGCTTGCCGTTCGCGCATCTCATTGAGCAACGAGAATAGTCCATAGTTGGCAGCAGCAGCAGACACACAATGGGGACCGCACTGCTCGGCATTCGGTATCCGGCATTCCAAAAAATGCGAAATGCCTTCCCACTCTGCCTCGCACTCTTTCAATGTCTTGTCCTTGTACCGGCCGTCGGCGATCATGCTTGCGTACAGTTCCGTCGTGGCAACCGCCCCTCCGATGATTGAGCCGCTCTTCGACTCTTGGAGCGTCCATGCGCGGTTAGACCAGTGACACTCGCTGTCCCATCCAGAGGTCTTGAAGGGTCTCCCGAGACCGTTGTAATATCGAACTACCTGGGAGTCCCCCAAGTACGCATTTCCGATGGTTGGTACGTCAATCTCCCACTCCAGCTTCCGCAGTTGTTCGAATGGTTCGGACCCAGACTTCTGTCTCAGGCAGATGATGTCGAGCCAGCAGTACTCGGCACCATGTGCTAATAGCTCGTTTCGGATAGTCTCGAGAGTCACGCCCTTCGGTATGTGTACCGGCCATTCGAATCCGTTCACCGAGGTCACCACAATCTCACTATCGGCGGCGCCCACCCAGCTATGCGATATCGCCCATAGCTTTTCGGTCGTGAAGACAGCCGCGTCGTAGGGAATCACTCGATGGGCCAAGAGATCCCAGATTCTCCTCGGTTGAATCTCGACCCGCTTGGTGACGACAAGGTGACCGTCTTCATCAAATTGCAGTCTATCCTTATCCATTCCTCGCCTCCGCTTCTCAATCGTTTCGATTATGATTGAGTCTTCCAAGTTGGGTGTATCCTTCAGTCGGCCCCAAGCGTTTCGGAGCAGCGCATACACTGTACCAAAATCGTAATTCTGGGAGATGCAATGCTGAAGGGCTGGCTCAAGCCCTTTGGAAGCCTCGAGGCAGTATTCCGTATGCAGCGCAATGTTGAGCTCTGATAAGAGTTGCTCTACCCCAAGCTGCTTGCACGACTTCAGGGCTTGCTCGAATGTGAGTGCCGCCGACTTTTTGCCGGGCCATGACAGATCGCATTCCTGCAAACAAGGTTAGCCATTGGCCGCTTCCGGAACGACACAATCGAGAGGACCAACTAACCACCCTAGGCAGACGCCCGATTCTCTCTCGCTCCTTGCATCGCTCACCCTCGATCCATCCACCTTCCCTCCTTTTTCGTCTCTCTGCGGATACCTCTAGCTCTACTATCGCTCTTTCTCTTCTCCTCTGCTTCTTGGCATTATCAGATGCAATCTCGGCGACTTTCAGGATCTGTGTTTTATTCTCTTCCCTCCATTTGGTCGCCCATCGGTTGGCCAAGTGAATCACTATTGCATTAGATTCCGCCTTCTTCTTTGTGTCGTTACTCCGGAGCGCGGTTTTGTCAAGTATGCTCTGTTTTTCCGGAGCGTCCGCCGACCATACCCTGATTGTTTTTGATTTGGTCAACATCTTCCTTCTCTCTTCCAATTCTTCCTCGCGTTTCTTCAGCTGGAGCAGAAGCATCTGCGATCTCTCCCGAGCATTGTCCGTCTTATTGTTTTTGATGTCTGTCAAAATCTTCCTTCTCTCTTCCAGTTCTTCTTCGCGTATCTTCAGTTGGAGCAGAGGCATTTGCAGTCTCTCGCCGGTGTTCGCATTCTTGCTTTCGATGTCTGTCGTCACTCGCTCGGTGGTTTTTCCGTGGCCCGCCTCTCCAGTTTTGCTTTCTGGGACCTCCTCTGACTCTCCCTCATTTTCTGGAGTCTTGGGATCCTTGCTCTCTTCGTCACCGTCTACCATGGTCTTGTCCATTACCGCCGAGTTGCTTGCGGCAGTCCCTCCAGCGAACATGGGCTTCCTAGGACGGAGAGTACGCACGAGCCGCCGAATAACCAAGGCTATTGCCACAGCTGCGGCAACTCTCCACCCGGTTTCATGGTCGAGGTACGGTCCGAAGATGCTGAACCTGGTGGCATCCATGGCGCCAGAAGCTCGGTGGAGCACCGAAGCCAAGTGGAGATGTATGGTGTATAGGCCGAACAAAAGTGATGCCCCCTCGTGCTAGCCAACTGTTCGCCGTTCGTATGCTGGGCTTCGTTGATTCGGTTTTCTTTCTCTTGCTGGATTATGGGTCAGCAGACTCGGGCAGTATTGGGGAGGAGAATGCTAACCAGCTGGGCGGCCTGGACGATAGCTCTATGATAGAAATTAGGAACCGGGCGGCTACCGGCTTGTTCGCTGCTGATGTCTCGGGACGGGGCAGAGTCTTGAGGAATGGGTTCGTGGGGGTTTCTTTTTATATGCAATCAATCCTCGTGGGGAGAAGGCTACTTATCGATTGTACGCGTACCAGCCAAATAACGCGGGTACCCCAGGTCAGCGCCGCCAGAGACGAGATCCCGGAGTTGACGTTTCTTATCTGTACAGCCGCAGCTTCGGCTCGAGTTGTGGGCCTCGAACGTTGTCTGCTGGCCTCTGCTGTATGGATGGAGATGAGTTGGCAATCACATCTCCCGGCTGCTCCCCCCATTTCACGACACTGAAAACGCAATGGCCACCTGGCGAAATGTTGTTGGGCGGGTTCCGTAAGCAGGTCGGCTGGCTCCTGGGGCATGGCGCGGGGCAGACTCAGTAGATGAGGGAGAAAGAGGATGCGAGGCCGATCCGCAGTACAGAGCTTGCCCTACGGCGGCAGACCCACCACATCGATCAGATATTCTCACAAAGATCTGCAGGATGAAAGAAAGTGGAGGGCTGGGTTGCTATTATTGCTATTCCCTCTGGGCCACCGAACGGAGGTGCAAACGTGGGTGGAATGTACGGACGGCCCGAACTCGCCGAATTCCGTGCACACGCCGATCATACCCGCACATCAACGCTTCCTTGCGCCTAGATGAGAATGCCCTACTCACCAATACTCTACTCTGAGTGGTTTTTCATTCTTTCGTTCTCTCGTTCCTTCATTCTCCCATACGGCGGTGGCGGTTGGGACCACCATGAGCTATCATTCGATTCCGCCACCGATTGCCCCTTCCACCCCATCTTCATTTCCATTCCTTCCACATCACTCCAAGACGGGAGCCAAGTACCTCCACAAACGGGAAACCACCACGAACCTTTAACTTTTGAAATTCACCTGGCTGACCCGGTGCCAACGCAAGAAACCAAACGCTGCGAGTTGGCTGTACACGGCGCAACCGCCCGCAACCCGACGCAAGGCTCGGCCCCGAATGGTTTACTCGAAATCTATTGGTCGGCTGTGCAGATGCAGCAGAAGTCCTGTGCGGGCTTGATTCCTTACATAACGGCGAATTAGGAGCGGCAGTGATTACACAAGCCTCCTATTCAGGCAGTGTTGAGATGTTGGTTTTGGATGTCACTTGCGATTCTTGGATGCGCCACGTGTGGCTATACACACATATCTTGAACGGGCATGAGATCAGCTAACGCCGGATATGGACAATTGACATCTGTCGTACCGTTCCTCCTCTGGCTAAGAAGTAGGTGAGAATTGACGTATCACCGTCAAGCTTTATTCTCACATCGTCCAGCATCTAAACAACCGTTCGACCCTAATTCTAGAGAGAAGATAAACAAAGAAAACACCCGGACTACCGCCACATGAATCCTAGCCACGGACAACAGCGAGCAGAAAGGCTACTGTACACAGGGCCTGATCTCGACCTTTCCCTCATCCTTTCCACTCCCACTCGCGCTGCTCTCACTTCCAGGGAGCGCCAGCCCCAAGCCAATAGCCCAGTCGTTCCTCCCGGTTTCGTGGATGAGCTCCATAGCCATGTCCAATCTCCGTGCATACTGCTTCTTTTCCCCAACGACCGAGATCCGACATCCGTGCATGTGCAGGTATGTCGAAAGCTCGTTGCTCAGGCCCAGTAGCGCGGCCGAGACCAGCAACAGCCCAAGAAGTATCAAGCTCCCGGTCCGACTGGCGTTGCCCGCAAGGGCTGCCGTGGCGTAGACGATCAGTGTTGCCATTGCGACCGCAAAGCCTTCCAGTGATCCGGTGTTCCGAAGCCACGCGCCAGCTGTGACGGTCTTGAGGTCGTCCACCAAGCCCTGCATCCGGATCCATCGGTCTTGACTGACCAACACCAGAAGATCGCCGTATTTTTCCGGCTCTCCAATCCCTTCGCAGAGCAACGGGTTAGAATACACTGCTGAGCCACCGCCGAAATCCACAAAACGCAACTCGGACTCGAAAGTGAGGGAGCAGAGGGCTGTACACTACCTTTCCATCCCCGCTGGCTTCTCTTCCGCATCACAACGACGTTGATCAGCCGCGCAACAACCAGCGCGCCAACCGACCCCAGCCCCCACCAATCCCTTATGGCTCCCAAGACTGCCAGCGACACCAACGTCAAGACCGGGCCGATCAAGAACAGGATCGAACTCAACACTCCCCCCTTGAAGCAGTGCCAGTTCCAGAACCTACTCGCAGTGTCCTTCTCCACCTTGAGGTTGACGAGGTGTCCCGTCACCCCGACCCTCTGTAGGAAGCTGACGGTGGCCTGGTTCTCGACGCGGAAGACGTACCCATCCGTGAGCGCTGCTGTCGCCGGGTGCTCGCCGTTGTTGATCACCTCGGCGGCGAACTGCTGGCGGTGGATGCCCGGAGCGAGGAACAGTGCGTCGAGAGCCGAGGCTGAGCCGATGATCGCGGTCCGGGTGGCAATGCTGGAAATGTCGGCCAGCGCGACCAGGCCCGCCGCGTCTAGCGAGACGCCCGAGAAGGTGGCTTGTGTGTATGACATCCGTTGCCTCTATGCTGTTGGAGGGAAATGAGAGCGCGAGGGGCTGAGGGCTGTGGTGTAGTGCTGCTTTTTATGGGGTAAAACTGGCGATGCATGTGGTTATCTACTGCCGACATACTTGGCCGAAAAGTGCGCACCAAGCACGTCCGTCGGCCACGTCAGGCAGCAAACACCCCCCCCCGTGCGGCTTGCTGTGCTGTCGAACGTCTTCGGTCAGTCCGCGTACACAGCCCGCCCAGCAGAGCTGGCCGGACACGGATAATCCGCAGCAGCTGGGTGTTTCCCTTCCTCTCGTTGGCGTGGACACACCCGCGGCAGGTTGTAGAAGCACATCGCATGTCTCAGTCATGAGAGAATGGTTGGATGGGCGTTAGACTTTGAAAACCCTCACTGCCGGCGCTCGAACAACGCAACTGCTGTATGGAGCCAATCCAAAACTCCATCAGCCATCGCGAGCATCTGGATGCACTGCGCCCATCTCTGAGGCGGTTCTCACTACTTATCACTCGGTCTTCATCTCACATCGCGGACATTTTACGGCTGCAGGCAGCTCGCGATGCGGATGAGCGGGGCACCAGAGTGTGGGAACTCTGAGAAGAGGAATGCTGGCTTGCAGCAGTAGGATGGCGGTCCCGTTTTCCCATCCTTTTGTCTTCTCTTTGTGATTTCCTTGGCGCGAGCTTTGTTCCTGGGGATGCAGGGCCGGCGGAGCGCAGGTCTGTTTGCTCCCTCGTGCTCCGAGCTGCCTGCTTTTGTATTTATTAATCGCATGCAACCTTAGTTGTCTAGATCACGGCGATATACGCACTCCCAATTCCTGTCCACTGTCCAACCCGAAGGCGGCTCACTGCGGCTCCGCCCCGACAATTCCGAATTGTGGCGGCTCCGTCAGCGGTAATCAGAGCCGAGACGGTCTGCAGAGCCAAGTCCCCAACCCCGCTAGTTACCCGGCCTCGAGCTCATACGTACAGCGTTACTCTACGTCGCAACCCGCAACCACGACGATGGCAACCAAACGGGTATGTATATATCCCCGCGCTCCCCGCGCGCGCTCCGCACTGACACACGCCAGATCTTCTTTACGGCGCACGGCGGCCGCGTGCAGGGCGTCTTCTTCCGCGCGCACACGGTGCAGGCGGCGACGGAGCTGTCGCTGACGGGCTGGGTGCGCAACCTGCCGTCGGGCATGGCCGTGCAGGGCGAGGTCCAGGGCCCCGCCGACGCCGTCGAGACGTTCCTCAAGGCCGTCGACAAGGGCCCGCCCGGCGCCCACGTCGTCAGGCTCGATCGCAAGGACGTCAAGGTCACGGACGGCGAGGTCGGGTTCAGGAAGGTCAAGAGCTACGAGGAGCCGCCGGTGTTGAGCGAGGCGTGAGGTGCGTGCCGTACGGTGGGAGGACGTGGCGGTGGGGCCGATGCTGATGTGGAGATATCTAGGTGCTGTGTCCGTGGAGGTTCTGTATCTTGCCTGGATGGGACTGGGTCGCGGATTACGAACACAATGAGATTCTTCTATCTCTTAAACTCCTTCTATCCTCGACTTGTGCGGGCAAATCAAGCAAACAGACGTAAGGAGGAAAAAAAAGGGGAAAGAAACACGAGAAAGACAATATTAACGCCTACCTATCTAGGTATTGCCGTAAGCACAAGGGGAAAAAAACCACCTCCAAAAAACGCCCTTCCGATTCTACCCGATTACAAAAGAAAAGGAGAAAATCAAGCAGTGGTGGGCGCCTTCTCCACCGCCATTTTCGCCAGCTCCTCACGCTCCCATCCGGTGCCCTTGATCCACTCGAGTCCCTTCGTCGGCCTTGGGATTCCCGCCGGCCACACGGCGGCGTACGGGTTCGGATCCGTCTTCTGCTCCAGGTTCGCCAGGGTGTGGTTCACCTCGCGGTGCTTCGCCTCGTCGGCGCGGACCACCAGCAGCAGGTCCTTGACGCTGTCCTTGCCCGGCGGGAGCTTGAAGTAGTCCTTGGCGATCTGAGGTGCCTCCATGCCTTCCCACTCGGGGAGCTTTCCAGCCTCGAGGTCGGCGATGGCTCGCGTGTAGGTGATCACGGCTTCCTCTTCGAGGTAGCCGACGAAGCGGTGGCACGTGCGCGGCGAGACCAGGTACGCGACGAAGAAGAAGTTAAAGAAGACTCTGGTGGGGATGTCAGCTAGTTCCAAGAGGAGGAGGAGGTTTTGTGCGAAACTCACCCTTGAGCGCCCAGCAGCATCGCGCGCATGAACATTCCCGGCTCGCGGAACTTGAGGAACGTGAGCAGATGCATGCGCTCGTTCTGGCTCTCCTCGAGCAGCGTTGCGATCCAGCCGTTGTCCCTGCGCAGGACCCGCAGCGAGTGCAGGTGCCGCACCATGCCGCCGACCATTCCGGGGACGCCGGCGATGGACTCGAGGAAGATCAGCCGGGTCAGCCACTTGGACTCGCTCATGGCGTACTTCTGCACCGCCGCCGCGGGGTCCTTCTTTCCGAGCGCCACGGCCTTGTCGTGCTTGTAGCCGGTGGCGGTGTCGAAGCCCCAGCGGAGCAGGCGGACAGCAGTCAGCGCCGCCCAGTCGGACCAGTTGGCGCATTTGCGGTGGGCGATTTTCTTTCCCGCATCATCAGCAAAGCCCGAGCGACGCTCGAAGTATGGTGTTGGGGGGGCTCACGATCTGTTCCATCTCCTCGAACGTGTACACCGGGTGCGGCCACGTGGGCTCGGCGTGCGTGTACTGGGACTCAAGCTTGAGCTTCAGCTCGCCCGGGGGCTGGGCACGGCCGGCCGCCGTGGTGGCGAACGCTGAGGCGCGACTGCAGGAGACCGGCGCGTATGCGTGCCTCAGCAGCACGGTGCACGCGGGCCGGAGGTGCGCAGTGGCGAGCCGCGAGCAGACGGCTCTGGTCGTGGAGGTCGATAGCATGGTGAGTGTGTGTGTTGTTTGCAGATGTCGTGTGTCTGTGTTTTGGAGATTCCCAGGGCGCAGCTGGGTGCGGACAGGCGGCGATGTTTTTATACAACAGATTTCGGCTTACGCTACTACTACTACTACTACTACTACCGCACACACAAGAAGATTCGGTCGAGGTCAAAGCCCGGAAAGGGCACTCACCCGACAGGAACAGTCACCCCGCCAGGACGACAGAGCTCCGTCCCGCAAGGAACAGACTTCCATCGGGAGGTCCAGGAAGTTTGATTTTTTTTTTCTCCCATGAAGGTCGGGTGTCAGTTCCTGGTTTGGCCCAGCTCGGGACGAACCGGGGTGGGGGGCACTCACAGGGCGAGGCCGGTGGCTGGATCGGAATGGGACCCCTGTGATCGGGAGCCGGAACGGGAGCACCAGCGACTGCTAGTACGTGCGTAGTTAGCCCCCTCCCCCCCGGCGAAATGGTTACTCCGAGAATAAAAAGCGGGTGTGACGTAAGCAGGTGGTACATACGGGTGAATCCGGTGTGGCGCAGTGTGACTCATCGAGCGCCAACGGCATGTGCCCCAGCTGGCAGAGTGATGATCACCACTACGGACGATAGAGTGTGGCTTGGCTGCGGCGGAGCGCCCGAGCTACGTAGCGAGGTGTAACTATCACGTGAGCACTCTCCGGTTGCCGCCGACAACAAACTCGCATGACCACCCACTGGCAGTTAACTTCCGGGATGGATGCGTGCTTCTACTCTATATCTATCTACAATATCTACATACATTCCGCAGCCCTTGCTCCTCCACCCCCCCCTCTCCGGTTCACATGCATCCATCCCCCACCCAGCACGGACCAGCGACAGTAGCGACAAGTTTATCTCGACGACGACGTGAGTGCAAAGTATGTACATACATACATAGGTTGCCGACCCGGGCGCCACCCGGCGCCGCTAGATAGTTAGGTAGATGCATACACCTTGCACGTGTCCGCGCAAATGGCCAGGGCTGGCGGATTGAGTGGATTGGGAAGCTGAAGTGAGCGCCGACGGGAAGAGCCGCCGCGGAGGATTGCCCAGGGTGCAGAACAGTTGATGCATGCTTGGAGGGATGAGGGCGTAGATTCAATCATCACGTGTCACTCTCGACGCGCATGCTTAGATTATGATTATCTATGTTAGATACATGTTAGTTGCACGTGACTGCCCCACCACGCACCCCACGGGCGGTTTTTTTTTTTTTTTTTTGTTTAATCATTTGACCTATCAGATCATGGCGAGATTATATAGACACCCACGGGCAGTAGGGTAGTGGCGTCATAGCTTCCGTAATATGTAGCCATCACTTTTCTCTTCATCTCACGACGCATATGTTCTCTGGCTGGCCGGCTGGCGGATGGGTGATGGCCGGTGTGCCGGGCTGGGCTACTATTTGCCAGTAGAGTACATACTACTGTACTGGCCTGGACGGAACAACATCACTCTTGGTCGTGGGTCGTGATCTCAATCTTGATATTATCGAACCTCTAATCTACGTACACACGTGCAACCTCCGATGGTCCCAATAATGCCCCCTCCCCCCCCCCCCCCCCAAAAAAAAAAGGAAAAAAGGAAAGTAGTTACACCCGCCAGCCCTTACCACCGCACGCTCAGAGAAACGAAAAGAAGCAAAGTCTATGTCATTACGAGCACATACTAGTTTCCCCCCCTACCCCTGATCCTCCTCCACAGCCGGCCCCATCGGTACTCGCGGAACGCCCAGTACAGCGCATAGACGAGGACCAGGTTCGTCGCGATGAAGACGCAGAACATGCCCAGGTCCCGCCAGCGCTTGTCGTACTGCACGTTGACGGTCGCCAGGTACTCGTCGCCGTTGGCGAAGATGCAGTACTCGCATTGGTCCGCGGCGTCCGGGTCCACGAAGTAGCCGGAGGCGCTCTCGAGCCACTCGCCGGCGAAGCTCGCGCACGTCGCGTTCGCGGGCAGGACGAAGCGCACCAGCTCGGCGGGCGAACACTGCACGGGCAGGTCGTGCATGATGCTCGCGAGGAGCCCGCGCGTCAGCCACGTCGTCGGGTTGGCCCAGTACAGCCACGAGCGGTAGAACTCCGGCATGGCGTAATACGTCACGAGGATGCCCGTGAAGCCGTTGTTGACGATGAAGATGAACGGGTTCACGACGCCGATGACCGTCAGGTCGGGGCACATCGCTGCTATCCACATCGCGATGTGCGGGATCCAGATGTTGAACAGCATGATCATCAGGAACGTGTAGCCCGCAATCGATGAGGAGCTGGGCAGGCCGATCATGTAGTACCACGGAAGGAAGAAGAGGATGGTGCCCAGGATCGCGTACGGAATCTCGACGAGCGCCATCGCCGTGAGCCACGCCGGCGCGGAGTAGATCTTGCTGTTGCGCTCGCGCGTCTCGTAGAGCATGCGGAGCTGCAGGAACTTTGGCTGCACCGCCGTCAGGATCATGGGCGACAGGATGAGCACGAGGAAGACGGCGAAGGCGCGCGACTGCATCTCGATCACGGTGTTGTCGGACTGCAGGAAGAGCACTCCGGCGACGAGACCCATCGACAAGGCGGAAAAGCACTTGGAGTAGCCGTAGGATGCGTCGCGCCAGTAGTGCAGCCAAACTCGTTCCGTCAGGGCCACGATCTGGGTGGACAGCGGCATCGCGTATTCCAGCGTCCGCAGCTCGCGGGTCACGGGGATTTCCTTTCTGGTAGCGATAATGGTCTCGATCTCCTCCAACACGGAGGTATTCTCCCGCGACGTCTCCCAGATTTCCGCCCAACTGCGAGGCCCCGCCGCAACCCTGATGGTGTCGAGGATGAATTCCGCCGGGTTCGCGTCGACTGCTGCGGCGGGTGCGCCGTTGCGCTCGAAGTAGTCTATCACGGTTTGGCCACCTTCTCCGATCGGCCCGAAGTAGACTTCCCTTCCGCCATGGGCCAGGAGGAGCATGTCGTCGAATTCCTGAAACAGCACGGCGCTCGGCTGGTGGATCGTCACCAAGATAGCGATTCCAGACTCGTCCGCCAGCTTCCTGAGGAAGCGGACGATGGAAAGCGCACCGTTGGCGTCGAGCCCGGACGTTGGCTCGTCCAAGAACAACAGCTCCGAAGGGGCAGCGGCCAGTTCCACTCCGATCGTGACCCGCTTCCTCTCCTCGACCGAGAGCCCAAACCCGGGCGCTCCGATGATCGCATCCGCGAGCGTTTCGAGCTCGAGGAGCTTGATGATCTCCTCCACGAACTTGTATTTGTCTTCCTTCGACACGCTCGCCGGTTGTCGCAGGAGGGCACTGAACCTCATCGCTTCTCTCACGGTTGACATCACTGGCACAAACGTTAGATGGAAGAACCTCAAGGATAGGTAGGGTACGTACTGTCATGCACGTCTTGCTGCTCCACGAACGCCGTACTTCTCCCAAAGTCTGGCGCCAGTTCCCGTCCGTCCATCCTCAGTTCTCCGGCAGCGACTCCAACGCGTTTCCTCATCCCGAGATTGTCGAGCAGCGTGGTCTTGCCTGCGCCACTGGGGCCCATAAGCGCGGTCAGACGGCCGGGCTTGCAGTAGCCGTTGACGCTGTGGAGGAGCTGAGCCTCTCCAATGGTGTAGTCGACATTTCTGAACGTGAAAAACGAGCCCTTGGCCTTGACGGTTGTCACTCGGCGCGAAACGTCCATCGACTTCTCGGGGTCGCTCGCTGCTTGCTTCGCCTCGACGGTGGGGAGTTCCTCGACTGCGGAGGTCGGGCGCTCCGTGAGGATTTTGATGGAACCTCCACCGGCGCCGAAATCCATGTATTCGACTCCGACCATGGAGATCGCGAGGTAGAGAACGGTGAAGGCGATGAGGACGCCGAAGTTGCGCCATAGGTGGGATGGATCGTAGCCGAAGGACTTGATGTATTCCGTTCCAGAGACCGTCAGGGAGCCGGATGTCGCTCCAGCCAGATTGCAGACTTGGTTTGCCTCGGATAGGCCGGGGATTCCGGGAATGATGTGGGACGGCGAGCACGCAAGCTCCATTCCGGCGAATTGGTTGATCATCACGGCCTCCATGCTGTACATGAGGGGGCTGTTTCCCATGCCCCTGTCAGCTTTCCGGTGGTCCAGCACCAGTCGTGGTAGCGAGCACTTACTTGGCCCAGTAGATCCACTTGTACACCCAAGACTTCATGGCATGGTACGGCTGCATGTAACCCGCGAACAAGGCAATAACATTGAGAGAGATGAACGAAGCTCGGATGGAGACGTTGATGTCCTTGCTGAACGCACCAATCATACGGTAGAACGCGGTGATACATACTGCGGTTGTCTGTGTGCTCTCGTCGTCAGCCCAATAACCCCAGCAGAGATCGGGGCCGGAGGGGGGGGGAACTCACGAAGACGAGCAGTAGATTTACGAAGAACTTTCCGGCATCGGCCACGAGGTTAGCCATCCAGTAAAGGATGATGGTGAACATGACCGCCTGGATCGCCAGCAAGGGCAGGCCTGCCACCGTGCGGGCCAGCACCAAAGCCGACGGTCGATGGAAGGCGAAGGCTTTGTGTTTCGCCATGATGCTCCTGTCCATGACCATGAAGATGGTCTCCGCGATCTGCATCCAGGCAACAATGATGATGTTGAAGAAGAGCACACCGCCGAGGAAGAAGGCTCCCTCCGATGTCCGCTTGATGTTGTAGAAAAGACTGCCCGTCAACAGGCCGAGGACGATGACGTTGATGAATTTGCTTCGCAGGGCGATGACGTCCTGTCGTTGCAGTTGGAGCTCGCGCTGGGTCAGATACCATACCTGCATGGGGAAAGAGACGGTGTAGGGGGATCCCTTGGGCGCACGCCGCGATTTCTCGGCCACCACGGCTCGCTTGAAGTCCTGCGTGTCCGCCGCGGAGGACTCCTGCAGTTCTCGATCGTACGCCTCCAGCTCTGCTTGCAGTTCAAGCCAGAACCTGCTGTTCCTGAATGCCGTCTCAAGGGCCTCAGCCGTGAGTGGCACTTTGCCCTCCATGTCCGGCCGGACACGTCGGGTCTTCGGGTCGGTGATGGTAGTCAGGAAATCGCTCGTGGTGATGCGGGCGGTGGCAGCGAAGCCCAGGTCCTCGAAGTACTGTCGGGCCTCCGATGCCTTGCCGAAGAAGATCTGGCGGCCCTCGTGAATGAGGCACACCTTGTCGAACTCCTTGTAGATCTGCTCTCCGGCCTGGTACAGCGTTACGATGGTGGTCGACTGTTGGATGCTGGTCAGGATCCGCAGCGAGCGGATGTAGTCGACGGCCGTCGAGCTGTCGAGTCCTCTTGTGCTGTTGTCCCAGGCGTTGATGGTGGACCGCGAGGCCAGGGCTTCCATGATCGACACCCGCTTCCGTTCGCCGCCGCTGACTCCCCGCATGAACTGGTTGCCCACCATGATGTTGAGGACGTGCTTCATCTTGAACATGGTGGCGAAGAGGTTCAACATCTCCGAGACGAACTCCTTACGGGAGGTTCCCGGCAGCCGGGTACGCGGTGTCTTTGCCTTCAACGCGAAGCGGAGGGTCTGTTCTACCGAGAGGGTGGGCAGGTGCTCATCCTCTGGGAGGGATTCAAGTCAGTTCCGTGAAGCCTCAGCGCGAAAACCCGCCCCGCAGCAACCCACCTTCGCCGTTGTAGAGGATTTCTCCCCTGAACTGTCCCCGAGCCAGCTCGAAAGGAAGGCCGGCGTAGTTGATTTCGCCATCGATCCTGGTGAACGCTCTGGGCTGATTGGTCAAGGCCCTCAAGAAAGTCGACGCGCCGGACCCTGGCTTGCCTAGGACGAGCAGCATCTCGCCGGGCCTGACCACGCCGCTGAAGCCCTGGATGATCGGTCTCGGCTGGGGCGCGGGAGCCAGTGCCATCCGCGCGAATCCGACGAAGCCCCACCCAAACAACGAGAGCAGCTTCTTCGGGAAGGTCTCGATCATGATCCAGCCGGCGCCGGCGAATCCGGAGACGGCCAGGTCGCGGAAGGAGACGCCGACCTTCTTGGGGATGATCCCGGCCTCTTTGCCTCGCTCACGGGACCGGTTCTGGAGGTACTCCTCGAGGTCGACCAGGGTTTGGTCGGCGGAGGCCTCGCCCTCTTCCTCGTCCGGGGCGGGTCTTCTGGCGCCGAACGTCGACGTTCGCCGTCCACTCACGGATGGCCGCTGGCCCGTCGCCGACACCCTGCTGAGCTCTCGTCGGAGCCTGCACACATCAGCACACACGTCCGAAGCCCGAGATGGAGGAAGGGCTGGAGTTTACTCCTCGTATTCGCTCAGCGCGTCGTCGACGTCCACGGGCTCGTTGACGGTCTCTCCCCACCGCCCATCGCTCCCGGGCTCTGCTCCCTCCCGCGGACTGCGGATCGGGCTGACGGCGAGCTCGGCGGAAGAAGAGGAGGCGGAGGTGGACGGTGCTGCGGAGACGCCGGCCTCGGTGGCCTTGGGGCCGGGAGCCGTTCCGTCCGTCGACATTGCTGCCGCTGCTGTCGATGCTGCTGCTGATGGCGTGTTGTAGCTGTTGCTGCTGCTTCCGTTGCTTCTCGTGGCGGAGGCCTCAAGAGAGGATAGTCGAGGCGGTCGATCGTTTGCCACAGCACAGCAACAGGACCGGATAGCAGCCGAGGGACGGCCCCGCACACTTATATACACTACACGCCACCACCCTCCCCACGCCGGCGTCCTGCGAAGGGAGGTGGGTTTTCCTTGCGTGTGCACCCCGCTCCGTATGTCCCGCCTAATGCCGCGCAGTGCACCGGCAACAACGATATCTCCGGATGTACGTCGAGCAGCGGGTGACCAGCTGCGTCTCCCGGATCATCGCCTCCCCTGTCAGCCGGTTGCGTCGGATCAGTCGAATTCGATTGGAAATGGGGCCCTTTGACGTAAGAAACCGAAGGAAGGGGCGTCTCTCCCTTTCCACCTCCAGATCGATGTTCTCGAGGGGGGGCAAGTACAGAGAGCGAGCGAGCGAGCGAGTTCCATTTCCCGTTCCTCAATGTACCTGCGCCTTGCGGGACATCGAGCACTGCTCCGTAAGCACGCCCTCTCCCCGTCCCTCGCCTATGCACCATCGAGAAAGATACGTTGCATGTGTGCGGATAAGCTTACTTTCCGTGTTGCAAGTGTGAGTAGATAGATGGACATCTACCAGGAGTACCATGCAGTTGGGGAGTGCGCCAGCGCTCTTCTCCGAGGCGTTCCTTTGTTCCGTCATCGGCTTCTCTCGCCACAACGGGACTGGCGCGTGCGACACAGTCCCGGAGTCCCGGAGTGGCAATGCCAACGTGGGGGGTGAGTCGACGTGAGTCGCATTTGTCATGATGGCTTCTTTCGTCACTTTGTATCGGTCCACTCTCCCCCCCCTCACGAAGCAATGTCGATGTGGATTAATAATG
>Ga0307508_10001457_pt1 | contig 26545 bp, 22 predicted proteins | sample 9_EM_MG_FD_203089 | JGI IMG/M metagenome (GOLD analysis project Ga0307508, IMG submission 203089) | Populus trichocarpa ectomycorrhiza microbial communities from riparian zone in the Pacific Northwest, United States - 9_EM | ecosystem: Host-associated > Plants > Roots > Unclassified | place...
GTGGTACTTCGCGGCCAAGATAGCGAGCGGTGACTACCGCGATCTGGCCCAGAAAGGCCGCGCGCGAAGACATCGGCGCAGACTGGTCCGAAGCGTGTGCGCCGATCCGCGAATCGCGCGGGCGGCTGGCGAAATAGGCGTCCGCCTCGGCCGGCGATACCTGCTCGATCCGGCCCTCGATCCGCACCTGACGCCGCAGCGATTTCCAGTGAAACAACAGCGCGGCCTGCGGGTTTGCCAAAAGTTCGCCGCCCTTGCGGCTGTGCGCATTGGTATAGAACACGAAACCATCCGGCCCATGGTCCTTGAGCAGGACCATCCGTACTGACGGCGTGGCATCGGGCGATGCCGTGGCAAGCGCCATGGCTTCGGGATCATTGGGCTCGTTCTTGCGCGCGTCTTCGAACCATGCGCTGAACAGGGCGAAGGGCCCGCTGGCGGGAATGGTATCGACCGTGTCTGCGATATCGGATCCGGCCTGCACCGTTAAGTCCACTTCCTGAGCTGAGACATCACCTTAGCCTTGCCGCGGCTGTGAGGAAAGGAGTGTGCTGCGCCCTTGTGGTGCTGCGCGCGCGCCACTAGCTTGCGGCCATGGCAGATCCCTATGCGACCCTGGGCGTGGCCCGCAACGCCAGCGAGAAGGACATCAAATCCGCCTATCGCAAACTGGCGAAGGAACTTCACCCCGATCGCAACAAGGACAACCCAAAGGCATCCGAACGCTTCAGCGACGTGACCCGGGCCTACGATCTGCTGTCCGACAAGGACAAGCGTGCCCAATTCGATCGCGGCGAGATCGACGGTGAGGGCAATCCGGCGCATCCATTTGCTGGCGGCGGACCGTTTGGCGGCGGCGGCGGCGGCGGATTTCGGCCCGAGGGCTTCGGCGGGATGGGCGGAGCAGCCGAAGGGATCGACTTGTCCGATCTGTTCGACGGGCTGTTCGGCGGCGGCCGCGGCGCGGGGCCGACGAGTGGCTTTGGCCGACGCGCACCGCCCAAGGGCGGCAATGTCAGCTACCGGCTCAAGGTCTCGCTGACCGACTCCGCGACCCGTGCAGCGCAGCGGATCACGCTGTCCGATGGCAAGACGATCGATCTGAAACTTCCGGTCGGCGTCGAAGACGGAACCCAGATGCGGCTCGCCGGAAAGGGCGAACCGGGTCCCGGCGGCAACGGCGATGCGCTGGTGACGATCGCGATCGAGCCGCACGCCTTCTTCAAGCGCGATGGCGACAACCTGCGGGTGGATCTGCCGATCACGCTCGACGAAGCGGTGAATGGTGCCAAGATCAAGGTGCCAACCGCTGACGGTGCGGTGATGCTGACCGTCGCCCCTGGATCGAGCTCGGGCAAGACGCTGCGACTCAAGGGCAAGGGATTCAGTCGCAAGGACGGCAGCTGCGGCGACCAGCTGGTTACGCTCGAGATCGAACTGCCGCCCGAAGACGCCGATCTTGCCAAGCGGCTTGAGGGTTGGCGCGATCCGCGCAGCCTGCGCGCCCGATACGGCGTTTAGCGGCGATGAAAGAGGTCCCGTTCGCACCGCCGGGCGAACCGGAACCGCCGCATGCCCTGCCCAACCTCTCGCCCGAGGCGCGCCGCCTTGCGGCGCTGCGCGGGCATGTCGAGCGCCATGTCGGGCGAGGCTCAAAGGTTCGCTGCGTGCTGGGCCGCGTGTGGACCGGGGCGTGGAACGATGGCTTCATCCACGCCGGAAATCTGGCCTATGTCACAATCGTTGCACTGTTCCCGTTCTTCATCACGGTCGCCGCAATATTCTCGGCAATCGGCGAACAACGGCAACGCGAAGCCTCGATCGAATCGTTCTTGCTGGCCGTTCCGCCGGTGGTCGCCAAGGCGCTGCTCCCCGTGGCGCGCGATGTGATCGAAGCGCGACAGGGCTGGCTGTTATGGGTCGGCGGGCTGGTCGGGCTGTGGACCGTGAGCAGCCTGATCGAGACGATCCGCGACGTGCTGCGCCGCGCTTACGGGACCAGGGCGACCCATGCCTTCTGGCGCTATCGCCTGCTTTCGACCGGGCTGATCATCACGGCGGTGATCCTGCTCTTGTTCTCCCTGCTCGCCCAGGTCGTGCTGGGTGCGGTCGAGCAGGCGGTCCACGTCTGGTACCCGCGCGCCGACGCGCTGGTCAGCGAGATCGCGATCGGTCGGCTGGTTCCGGCGGTGATCCTGTTCCTGTCGCTGTACCTCGTGTTCTTCACGCTGACTCCCTCGACTTATCGGGGGCGCGGCTATCCCAAATGGCCCGGCGCGCTGTTCGTTACCGGCTGGTGGGTGCTGGTTTCGATTGCGCTGCCAGTGCTGCTGCGCGTCCTGTTCAATTACGATGCAACGTACGGCAGCATGGCCGGGGTGATGATCGCGCTTTTCTTTTTCTGGCTGGTCGGCTTAGGACTGGTCATTGGGGCCGAGCTTAACGCAGCACTTGCCGAAAGCCCGGAAGAACGCGACGCAATTGGCCAGCCGGATAATCGGCAGCTGTCGCGAGTTGGCGAACAGACCAGGGAAGGCGCGTAATGAGCGGATTGATGCAGGGCAAGCGGGGGCTGATCATGGGCCTTGCAAATGACAAATCGCTCGCCTGGGGCATCGCCCAGAAGCTGCGCGAACATGGCGCCGATCTGGCTTTTACCTATCCCAACGCGGCAATCGAGAAGCGCTGCCGGCCGCTCGCCGCGCAACTCGGCAGCGATTTCGTGTTCGAATGCGACGTATCCGACAAGACCGGACTCGACGCGGCGTTTGGCGAACTTGGCGCTCGCTGGCCGACGATCGACTTCGTGGTCCATGCGATCGGCGCCTCGGACAAGAACGAGTTGCGGGGGCGTTATTGCGACACCAGCCTGGAAAACTTCCTCAACACCATGAACGTCTCGGTGTTCAGCCTGACGGCGGTGTGCCAGCGGGTGCTGCCGATGATGCCGAGCGGCGGTTCGATACTTACCCTGACATATTACGGCGCGGAAAAGGTGATCCCGCACTACAACGTCATGGGCGTTGCCAAGTCTGCGCTGGAAGCCAGCGTCAAGTATCTGGCCGCAGATCTGGGCCGCGACAAGGTTCGGGTAAATGCGATTTCCGCTGGCCCGATCCGCACCCTCGCGGCCTCGGGGATCGGCGATTTCAACTTGATTCTCAAGTGGAACGAACTGAACTCACCGATGGGCCGCAATGTCACGATCGAGGATGTCGGCGGGGCTGGGCTTTACCTGCTGTCGGATCTGGCATCGGGCGTCACTGGTGAGATCCACCATGTCGATGCCGGCTACAACGTGATCGGCATGAAGCGCGAAGATGCCCCGGATATTGCCCTGAGCTGACGCGCCAGTTCGAAACCAAACTAGATCCGAATCATGTCATGCGCGGCGTCTTGACCCGATTGGCGATATGACGACCGCCTGCGCGAACTGCCATTGGCTGACTCTGCTGGCCTGACCAACAGGACGCAGGCAATCGCCATGACCGAGCTCATCGCCGCTGTGCGCAGCGGGTAGTCGACCAGGCTGTGGACGAGCTCCACCCCGATCACCATGCTTGCCGCCAGCTGGATCGGATTGCGCCGGGGCCCGCTCCACAGTGACCAGGCACGCGGCCCGTACCACAGCAGGAACGCCGCCGCCGCGACAAGGCCGAAAATGCCGGTTTCGATGAGCAGCTCGAGCAGATCGTCATGCGCGTGGTTGACGAAGACCGTGCTGACGATCGCGGGATCCTCGTACCAGCGGTAGAGTTCGAGGAAGGTTCCCACGCCGCTGCCGGTCGGTGCGAAATCGCGGAGGATACGGCTGCCGGTCACCAGGAATTCCTGACGGCTGATCCCGGCGACCACGCCTTTGGTGGTAAGATCGTTGGCTGCGGGGCCAAATACCAGGAACGCGGCAAAGCCGGCAATCACCAGCAGCAGCGCAGCCAGCACCACCGGGACCGGAAACCGCAGGTCCGGTCTGGCCGCAAAAAACAATCCGCCAAGCACTGGAACCAGCAGCAACACGCAGGCCAGCGATCCGCTGACCGCCACGCCGAACAGCAAAAGCAGCGCGATCCCGCCCTGAACCATCCGCTCACCGGTGAACCAGTTTACCTTGCGCCCGGAAGCACGAAGGTGCGTGATCAGCCAACCGCCATAAAGCGCCAACGCGGCAAGCAGGAAGCTGCCCTGGTGATTCGAGTTGGCGAAAAATCCTGGACCTTCGCCCTCGTTGGTGATCGCATAGAAGTACGCGCTGCCCGCTCCGGCCTGCACCGCCCCGAAGGCGACCGAAACTGCTGCAACGCCCACGATCATCCACACAACATGCCGGATCGGCGGCGCATCAGCAGCGCGCATCGCCACGAACAACGCGCCTGCCGGGATCCACCAGGCAAAACTGGCCAGACTGTGCCACGGTGCCAGCGACAGGGTCAGCCAAGGGGCAGGAACGCCCAGCGTGTCGAATCCAGCCAGCACCGCAGCGCGCCCGGGCAGGTGTCCCCACAGCCCCGGCGGCAACGGGATGAACTGCACAGCAGCCAGCACCGCCAAAGTCAGAAAGAACGGACGCAGGCCGGTGTGCAGCGGCGATGCCCGGCCATCGCTCCACAAGGTCCATCCGATCAGCCCCGCGCCGAGCAGCTGCAACAGCACATTGCCGTTGAAGCCCGCGGCGCTCGCCCCGCCCAGCAGCAGCACCAGTGCGAGATAGGCCAGCACTGCATTGGCACGCGTAAGATAGGTCATCGCGCCGCTCCTGCCACCACATCGAGGCGGCGGATCAGGGCCTGCTGTGAATCACGCGATTCCTGAATGCGGCCACCAAGCGACAGAAACTGGCCGCGGCATCCCTGAGCCGGAACTGTGAAGCTGACCTTGAGAACCTGATCGACGCCAATCTTCCCGGCCAGCGGCTGTTCGAACAACGGCTCCGGCATGCCAACGCAGGCCAGTCGCAACCCGAGCGCGCCCGGTGTTCCGCCGAGTGACCGATAGGCGAGGCTTGTCTGATAAGCTCCGGGCGCAAGTGTCATGAGCTGGGTAAGCAGCGGCCCGGGATTGCGCCCGTAATAGTCGAGCTCGATGCCGCCTGACGGGTCCCGCTCGGCCGCGCCGGTGTCGTTGATCTTGAGCTCCCAGTTGAATGGCGGCGGCGCCGAGCGGTCGGCAAAGTCGGGGCTGTGGACCAGCAAGCCCGGCGCAATGCTCGTGCCCCAGATCGCACGCGCTTCGGTAAATGCCTGGGCATTGACCAGTTCTTTCATTGCCAGCTCGCGCACAAGTGGATTTGCAAGGCCTGTTCGCGGCAGGCGTGCAACCATCCGGATCGCCAGCGGCGCCGGCTTTGCCACTGAGGCGAAGCCCCTCAGGAACGGTTCGAACAGCTCGGGATGAGGGCTCAGCGCCACAAGCGCCTCGTCCACTTGCTTTTCAGTCCGGATCGCGGCGCCGACCCTTTGCATCAGCACTGTGGTGCCAGCCGAGGTCAGCCGGTTAAGCACGGCGATCTGATCGATCGCTTCGGCGAGGCGGTTGTTGCCAACATCGAAGCGCAGCAGGAACACCCGTGCTTCGCGTGAGCGGGCATTGCGGCGCAGCGCCTCGCGCAGCAGGGCGGCATCGCGCGCGCTGCCGACATCTGTCTGACCGCGGAAGCCGCCTGCAGCCACGGCAAAAAATGGCTCGTAGGCCAGCGGGGCTGCGGCGAGCGCCTGCCGGCCAACGCTATCGATGTTGGCGGGCAGCTGGCCGCTGGCATCGAGCTGGATTGCGCGCAACTCTCCCAGCTTACCGGGGCCGAAATTGGCCAAGGCCGGCACAGCGCTCACGATCGGACTTTCCGCCAACCGGCCCAGGTGTGATGCGAGCGCCGCCAGCGCCAACCCCACACCAATACCTACTGCAAGGCCGCGGCGCCGCGGAACTAGGAAAGATTCGGACTCTATGGCCATGTTCGCGCGAGCCTTGCCTCAACCCTTGGGATTGTTGAGGTCGAGTGCGCGGTACGCATCCGAGCTTACTTTACCCCCGGTGTCGCCGGCGCCGTAGCTATACGAATAGTAGCTGTAGTCGGACCCGCTCGCGCTGTACTTCGTGAGGATGACGCCGACCAGCTTGCCACCTGATTCGATCAGACGGCGCGCCGATTCGGTAACCGCGCCGGTGCGTGACTGGCGGCTTTCGACCACCAGCGCCGTCGCCTCGGTCGAAGCGCCGAGCAAGGGAGCGTCGGTCAGACCCAGCACCGGCGGCCCATCGATCACCACCATTTCGTAATTCGCGCGTGCTTCGGCGATAATCGCCGGAAGCCGGTTCGAGCTGAGGAGCTCTGCGGCCGAACCAACATAGCGGCCAACCGGAAGCAGGCTCAGATTGTCGGACAAGGTGGTTTCGACATAAGCCGACAGCGGTTCCTCGCTGCCGAGCAGGTGGGCCAGACCATAGCCGTCCGAACGGCTCGAAACGAACGAGGGCTTGCGCAAATCGGCGTCGATCAGCAGCACCTTGCTGCCGAGGCGCGCCATCGAACTGGCAATCGCAAAAGCCGAGGTCGATTTGCCTTCGCTTGGTCTGGTCGATGTGACCAGCAAGGTCTTGGGCGCACCCCCAGGGTGCGAGAACTTGAGCGCGGTGCGAACCGAATAATAGGCCTCGGAAATGTCCGACTTGCGGTCGGCCAGTGCCTCCATCAGCGTGCGGTCCTCATTGTCCATCGGGATCACGCCAAGCACGGGCAAGTGCAGCTTGGTGCGGACATCGTTGGGATCGATGATCGCATCGAACAGCAGATGGATGACAAAGGCAACCACGACGCCGGCGGCAAGACCGAGCAACAGCCCGACCATGGCGTTGACCGTCAGGTTCGGACGAAACGGTCCGCCCGGAGGGTCGGCGGGATCAACCAGCGCGACATTGCTCTGACCGACGCCGCCGGCCACGCCGACTTCCTTGTAACGCTGCAGCAACGCATCGTAGAGCGCACGGTTGGTATCGGCTTCGCGCTGAAGAATGTTGTATTCGATTGAGCGGCCACGCTCACCTTGAACTTCGCCCTTGGACGAGGCGACCTGCGCTGCGATCTGGGCTTCGGCGCGCAGGGCTGCCCTGTAATCGCCGAGCAGTTCTGCGCGCTTGTTGCCCGAAACACGGCCGCGCTCGCTATTGATAGCCGCATCGATCCGGTCGATCCGCGCCTTGAGTTCGCGCATGGCGGGGTATTCGGGTTTGAAGACCTTCGCTTTTTCGTCGTACTGCGACTGCAGGTCGGTGCGCTGCGAAACCAGTGTACTTGTGCCCAGGGCCTGCTCGGAGGTAAAATCAACCGCAGCATTCTTGTAGGCTTGCTCGGCCTCGATCCGCTTGACCCGCGCCGCAGAGAGCGCCTCATTCAGCGTGGCCAGGCTTGATTGAGCCAGCGTCGCGCCTTCGCTCGTCTTGCCGTCGATGGTCACCGACTGCGAACGAAACACGCCTGATTGCATCGAGTAAGCGTTGAGATTGCGTTCCGATTCCTCAAGCGCAGCCTTTGTCCGCGTCAACTGGTCCGACAGGAACTTGCGGGCATAGGCCGTGGCGTCGAAGCGCCGTTCCAGGCTGCTCGCGATGAAGCCTTGAGCCAGACCGTTGGCGATGTTGACCGCCATTGCCGGACTCTTTGCGACGTTGCTCACCTGGATCAACAGACTGCCCTTGACCTGATCGACCGACGTGCCGCCCATGACCAACGCGGTCGCCCGCTTTGTGCGCATTTCGCGGGTGCCCGCATCCCCGCCGAATTCGGGTGAAGAGGCCAGGTTAAGGTCTTCGACCACACGCCGCGCCAGGGTCTCGCTCTTGAGCAGGCCGATCTGTGTCGCAACCATTTCCTGGTTGCCGCCGCGGGCCTGGACCTTGCCCGCCTGAGTGGAGGTATCGACCATGTCGCTTGCCTGGCTATTGAATTCAAGCAGGGCGGTGGCCCGGTATAGCGGGGTCATCAGCAGCGATGCGATGATCCCGAGAATCAGGCCAAGCGCGCCAGCACCTGCAATCACGCGACGATGTTCGGACAGGACCCGCAAGATGTCCTTGAGCTCGAGCGCGGACGTTCCTGTGGGAGCCGGACCGTAAGGCGAGGCCGAAACCGGAATTGCTGGCTGGGTGATCGTTGGCGATGTCATGGTTGCTTGTCTGCCTGCTATCGGGTCCGCGCGTTGCCGAGAAGCCGGCGCTAAAGATTGTTGAATACGGCGATCAGCGGGAGCGCGGCCAGGACTTCCTGGAAAACGGTGGACGCATTCGAGCTTTCGACGACCACGATATCCCCCGGATAGACTTCGGGGTTGGTCATTTCGCCGCGGCGGATCGCGATGAGATCGAATGCCGCCGCCTTCATCTTGCCATCGATCTTACGGAAGATCGCGACGCGCTTGGGGTTGCTCTTGTCAGCAATCAGGCCGCGCGAGAGTGCGATTGCGCCAAGCAGGGTTGTGCGGCCGGGCAAGGGAAACACACCGGGCGAATTGACCCCGCCTTCAACCGTGACATTGTACTGGTTGGTCGTGAGCACGCGGACGGAGATGTCCGGGTCGTTGAGATACTTCTGACGGTACAGCCCCTCGATAGTCTGGGCGAACTGTGCCGGATCCTGTTCACGCACGCTGACTTCTCCAATCAGCGGCAGCGCCACCATCCCCTTGGCATCGACCTGATATTCGCCGGACAGATCGGGCACCCGGAACACCGTGACGCGAATGACATCAAGCGGGCCGAGTGGCATGTTATAGGCCGTTACCGCCGCGTCAGACACGGATGGTGCGGTGAAATCAGCCGGATCGTAAGGGATTTTCCCGCCACGCGAAACGCACCCGCCGAGCAGTACCACCGCCAGGACAACGGCAAACAGGCTTGCGACCCGCCCGGGCTTGCTGCCCATCGACTGCCCCAGCCCCTTGTTCCCGGTGTTCAAATCGGTCTCTCCTAAGTTCCGCTTTCGGCAAGGCTTCTAGGGCAAGCCCCGGCGATTGCAAAGGCCCTGCGTCTTACTCAAGATCACGCGCAACCGGCACGATATTTTCCGCCATCAGCGCGTCAAGATACAACTTCGTCACTTTTTCTATCGAAAATTCAGCCAGAACGCGCTCCCGTCCGGCGTCAGCCATCCGGTGCCAGTCGGCATCGTCCGTCTGCGCCGCGCGGGCCATCGCGGCATGGAGACTGCCCGCATCACGCGGCGCGCAGAGGTAGCCGTTTTCGCCATCGCGCACCACATCACGGCAGCCCGGCACGTCGCAGGTCACGATCGGGCGGCCCATCGCCGCAGCCTCGAGCAGCACCCGCGACAGGCCCTCGCGATACGACGGCAAGACGATGAAATCGGCCGCAGCCATCGCCGGGCGAACATCATCCTGCGGCGCAAGGTACTCGATCGCACCTTCGCTCTCCCATTGCGCAACTTCGGCACGGCCGATCGCAGTACGGTTGGCGACATCGAGCTGGCCCATCAGCAGGCACCGCGCGTCAGGCCACTGTTCGCGCAGCAGGCGCGCTGCCTCGGCATATTCGCGCGCGCCCTTGTCGGCGACGACGCGCGCAATCATCAGGAACGTCCGGCGTCCGGGCCGCTCGCTCCTGGGTGCTTTCCAGTAACCCGGATCGATGCCCGATCCCGGCAGCAGTCCGACCTGCAGCGACCTGACGAGTTGCTCCTCGACAAACAGCGCCGCGTCGTCGGCGTTCTGGAAGAAGACCTTCGCGGCATGTCGGAACGCAGTGCGGTATAGCGCTTTGGCGAACCGCGTGACGAGGTTGCGGCGGATGAAGGCCGTGCCCAGCCCCGACACGTTGGGAAAGGCCTTTACCCCGCACGACCATGCCGCCAGCACGCCGTAGACATTTGGCTTGATCGTCCAGCTGAGCCAGGCCGCCGGGCGATGGACGCGGATCGCACGGCGGATCGCGAGCAATGTGACCAGATCACGCCAGGGCGACAGGCCCATCGCATCGACCGGCACCGCCACGAACCGGCAGCCCAGCGCGGCTAGGCGGCGTTCCATTTCGGGCTCAGCAGGGGCCAGCGCGATCACGTCGAAGCCGGCGTCGCGCAGGGCCAGGATCAGGCCTGCGCGGAAATTGACCAGATTCCACGCCTGATTGGCGCAGACCATGATCGCGCGGCGCGCTCCAACAGTCACCGGACAGTCACGGGGACATTCCACGGGGTAGTCACAGCAGTTCGAACACCGAGCGGTAAGGCACCCAGAAGATCGCGTGCGTACCGAAAATCAGCCAGACGCTTTGGACTGCCGCAGCGATCAGTATCAGAAACGCCCGCGCCAGCAGAACGGTGCGCGGCCCGATCCCCGCAAGCGGCCTCATTTCGCCGAACGCGGCCAGCTGGATCACCGAGAAGAACAGTGCCAGGCGGTCGACTGCCGTCGATGAAGGGCTCAACACCAGGGCGAACAGCGCCGCGATGTTGGCCAGGGCAAACATGACCCAGACCGACCGCGAGGTGTCCGAGGAGAACATGGCCTTGCGTCTCGCCAGCACCAGCACGCTGGGAATAAAGCTCATCAGGACGCGGGTTGTCGCGCCGCCCGAATCGTATTCCTGATCGATATAGCCAAGTTCAAACAAGCCGATCCGGGGCAGGATCACATAGATGAACGCCAGCGCCCCGATCAGCCCCATCACCACCGCGAGCACCTTGCGCTTGCGGGTCAGCGCCACGCCGAACAGCGGGAACGCGATCGCCGCGGTCGAATGAAAGCCGACTGCAAGGACAAGATAGGCGACCGTCTGGAATGGTTTGGAGCGATCAAGCGAACCCAGCGCAATCATGATCATCCCGATCGCCGCGCCTTGGCGGACATAGCCCATGCCGACCACGATCATCAGGTAAGGAACCGCGATGAGTATCGCCAACCACGGCTCGCGCAGGCGTGAAGCGGTTCGCACGACGCCGGTTGCCAGCACCAGCCCGCAGATGAAATTGACCAGGAAAATTCCGGTGCCGAGTTGTGCCGAGGCCCAGTTCAGAAAGCCGTAGATCGGATCGGTCCGGCTGAGCGCATAGGACAAGGTATCGACCCGCATGTCCTCGAACATTTCGTCGTAGGTCAGCCAGTCGCCCCCGGTTTCGTAACGCAAACCGGCAATGGCCGCGTAAAACAGGATGAACGCCAGGAATGCGAGCCGCTGTCCCGAACTGTTCGGGGCGAACCCGTCTTTCACCGGATAGGCAAGCGCCATCAGCGCGGGAAAAGCGAAGAGAAGCCAGTAAATCGTCATGTCCGGCCGCCGCCCTGCGCTATTCGGATCCTGTCCCTAGTGACAATGGCACTAGAGGCAATGGCGCGCGCACTCAACCGGCGTCGCCCGAGCGCGGTCCGAGTCGCCGCGCCGGTGCGCCGACATAGACCCCGCGATCGGCGAGCGAACGGGTCACCACGGAATTGGCGCCGACGACACAGCGCGGCGCAATCGTCACTCCGCGCGTGACGGTGACCTTGGCGGCAAGCCAGACATCGTGGCCAATGTCGATCGGCGCGCTGGACAGGCCCTGCGCATCGAGCCCGGCAGCGCCACCGTGGACATGGTCATGGTCACGGATCGTGACATACTCGGCAATCAGGCTGCCCGGGCCGATGGTGATCGCCTGCGTGCAGATCACCACTGAGCCGCGCCCGATCAAAGTGCATTCGCCAATCTTGAGTATGCCGCCATGCGCCTCGACCACTGCACGGTCGCGGATCATGCTGCCCGCACCGATTTCGATCCGCCCGCCATCGAAGGCGCAGATCGATACCCCGCGCCCGAAGCGAACAGATGGATGACACTTCACCCCCGGGTGAGCGAGCCGCAGGTAGGTGCGGATTGCCAGGCTGCGCGAGGCCATGCGCGCCCGCCGCAGTCCCGAAAAGGCGCGGGAAAAGATGGTCATTCCGGCAATGGCCGCAGACTGATCATGAAATCTGGCGAACCTTGTCCTGCCCTCGTGATGATCGCGCCCTAGCGTGAACGGTCTCGCCGCTCAATCTGCTTGTCCGGACGTGCTCGCCGGGCGAACCCGCTGGGCCAGAAAATCATGCCCTCTGAGCCGCTCGACGGCAAACCCCTGATCCTCAAGCAGCGCAAAAATCCGCGCGTCTTCCTGATTGCTTTCGAAGACCACGCATTCGGTCCGTGAAAGCACTGCGGCAGCGCCTGCGAGAGCGAGGAATTCCGCGCCTTCGATGTCCATCTTGATCAGGCGGATCGGGCCCACTTCGCGCAAGGCATCGTCGAGCGTGACCGTTTCGACCTCGATATCGACCAGCCCGCTCTTGGCGACATTGCCAACTATCGACGCTTGCCCGTGCTTGCCGGGCATGACCTGCGCTATAACCTTCGCGCCGGTGCTATCGGACAGCGCATTTTGCAAAACCTGAACTGCGTCCAAGGCATTGTTCCGGACATGGCCGCGCAGGATTTCCGCCGTGTCGGGCATCATCTCGAAGGCTACGATCTGGCCGGTAGTGCCGACCAGCCGCGCTGCCAGCACCGAATAGAAGCCGATATTCGCCCCGGCATCGACAAACACGTCGCCAGGTTGCAGGCGGCGCTCAAGCAGCTGGCGGATTTCAGGTTCGCGGCTGGTCAGCACATGCAGGATATCGTCAGTTTCCGCGCGGATCGCGAACCGGCCGACGCCGGCAACCTCAAGCTGCGCATCAGCCATCAGGCGGGGTGGCTGGAAGCTGTCGAGATCGCGCAGGGCCGTGAACGGAGCCGCGAAAATCGAACGGCGCAGGACCGCCGTGCTGGCAGGATCCGCACCACGCAACTCGCGCGCTACCTGCCGCCACATACCGATGCGGACAAGGTAGCTTTCGGTCACCCGGATGAGCTTGCGAACAACTGCAGGGGTCTTGTCGGCCAGCCTTTGGCGAAACGATCGCTCAGCTATCAAACTTGGCATTGGGAAAGTCACTCCAGTCCGGTCTGCGATCCCGGGAAACGAGGTCTCAGGTAATGGTATGCATCGCGCAGCAGGGTGGCAGTCGCAGGACTGTACACGCTGGCGTTCATGCCGGTGCGCCGCTTGAAGCGAATGGTGCAAAAAAGCAGCCCGCACAACCACGCGACGATTGAGGCCGTGGCCGCGCCGATCGCCCCCGAATCCGGGATCAGCAAACCGCCAAAGACCAGATTGGCGAGCGCGATTACCCCCAGCGATTGCGTCGCCAGGACATGCTGGCCCGCCATGTTGGCAAGCGCGAACACCAGCCCGAAGGTCGACGCCAGCACGACTCCGGCCCACAACAGTGCGAACACCGGGACCGACGCTGCAAATTCGGCTCCGAACACCAGCGGGAATATCCAATGGCCAAGCAGCGCCAGCGGCAGGCCCAGCAGCAGCGATCCGCCGACCATGACCCAGGCTGCCAGCACCGCGATCCGCTGGATTGCCGCATGGTCACCCGCATTCCACAGTCGCCCGAACATCGGCGTCGCCGCCGTTGCCACCACCGATCCGAACAGTGCGGTGATTTGCGTCACCGCATCGGCGACACGGTAGATCCCGGCTTGCGCCGTGGTCGACAGCAGCCCAATCAGAATCAGTCCGAGCTGGCCCTGGAGCAGGCGCAGCCCTTCGGTCATGCCCATCGGCAGACAGGCGGAAAGCCAGCTGTGCACCGCCATGACCCGCGGCGCCGAGGCAAGCGCTGCGGGACGATGCCGGCGAAACAGCGTGACGATGATCAGCATCGCGATGGTTGCACCACCGGTTTGCACTGCCATTGCAGTATCAGGGCGCAAGGACCCCTCGAACCAGTAGACCCCGAGACACCCGGCAATGAACAGCGCCGGGCGCAGCACCATAACGGGGAACTGGCTTGAAAACACGCGGTCGAGCGCGAGCAGGACGAACGAGCGCAACTTGCCCAGTGCGACCACCGGAATCAGCAGCACCGCCCACAACAGTGCGGCAAGATAGTCCGAAGAACTGTCGCGGAATAGCAGGAAGTAGCCGCCCCAGGTGCCGATGAAAAGTATCAGCGAAAGCCCGATGATCGCCCGGTCTGCCCAGTGGAGCAGCCCGCGCAGCTCGCCCCACTCGCCGTGCGCGCGCGCTGCCCCGACCTCGCGCATCGCAAGCACGGGCAGGCCGAATTCGGTGACCATCCCCGCCAGCGTCGCCGTGGTCATCGCCAGGGCATAGACGCCGTAGCCGCTCGCCCCGAGCATCCGGGCGAGCACGATCCCGACCAGGAAAGTCAGCCCGGTCGAGGCGAGGTACAGCATGGCCATGACGCCCGATGAGCGGACGAAATGGTGCATTGAGGATCGGGCGGAGGTCATGGCCCGAACATTGCGCGCCAGTAGCCATCGACCGCGCGCTCGACCGAGAACTCGGCGGCGCGCGCGCGCTGGACAGCTGGATCGAGGGGAGTGGCGAGGCATGCATCGATTGCGCCGGCCAGCGCCGCTGCATCGCCGACCGGCACCAGCCGGCCCCAGCGGCCATTGCCGAGCACCTCGGCGGGGCCGTGCGGACAGTCGGTCGCCACTACGGACAAACCGCAATGCATCGCCTCGACCAGGACATTGCCGAACCCTTCATAGTCCGACGACAGCGCGAACAGGTTGGCGCTTTCATACCAATCGCCCGGCGTGGTGGTGAAGCCGGGCAAAAGCACGCGGCCAGTCAGCCCAAGTTCGGTGACCAGCGCTTCGAGCGCGGTTCGTTCGGTGCCTTCGCCCACGATCGCCAGCGTCGCCTCAAGAGCGGGGTCGAGCCTGGCGAAGGCCCGAATGAGCAAGGCGAAGTTCTTTTGCGCCTTGAGCGATCCCACGCCGAGCACGCGCGGCCCCGAGCGTGCACCCCAATCGGCCTGCGTGCCCGAACGCAACGGTTGCGGCACCGGGTTGCACACCGCCGTGACGCGCTCGGGCGGCATCGCCGCGATCTGCGCAAGGTCCTTGGCCAAGGCCTGCGACACCGCGATCACAGCATCGGCGCGGCGGTAGCTGAGCGGAATGGTCAGCTTCATCGCCGCCAGCGTCCTGGCCTGTCCGGCATATTGTTCGCGCAAGGCACAATGATCGGACAGCACCATCCGGGGTCTCTGCCGCAATCCGGCCGCCGCCGCCATGGCGACGGTCGTCAATGGCCACATTGCCGCCAGCAGCGCATCGGGGCGCTCCTGTTGGAGATAGCCGCGCAAAGGCCGCCAGGCGCTGCGCAGGCGCGGTGCCGCCAGATCGATCACGCGCACTCCGGCAGGGATCATCCCGAGAAACTCTCCGACCGCCTGCTGCAGGACTAGATCGACCCGTGCGCCGCGCGCGACGAAGCCGTGCATCAGATCGAGCGTAAGGCGTTCGGCCCCGCCGGCACCGGCGTCGGGCAAAAGAAAGGCGGCATGGGCAGGCATGGAACGGTGAACTAGAGTTCCAGCTTGGCGCGGAAATAGTCAATCGTCTGGACCAGCCCCGCATCGAGCGCAATCGACGGCTCCCAGCCAAGATGTTGACGGGCTTTGGAAATGTCGGGCTGGCGCTGCTTGGGATCGTCCGCCGGAAGCGGCAATTGCACAAGCGCCGAGCGTGAACCGGTCATCGCAATGACCTTTTCGGCCAGCTCGCGGATCGTGAATTCGCCCGGATTGCCGATGTTGATCGGGCCAGTAACTTCGGCCGGCGATTCCATCAACGCGACCAGCCCGCGCACCAGATCGTCGACGTAGCAAAAGCTGCGGGTCTGCGCGCCGTCGCCATAGATCGTGATCGGCTCACCCTTGAGCGCCTGGACGATGAAGTTCGAGACCACCCGCCCATCGGATGGGTGCATGCGCGGACCGTAAGTGTTGAAGATCCGCGCGACCTTGATCTCCAGCGCGTGCTGACGGTGATAGTCGAAAAACAGCGTTTCGGCGCAGCGCTTGCCCTCATCATAGCACGAGCGCGGGCCAATCGGGTTGACGTTGCCCCAGTAATCTTCGGTTTGCGGATGCACCGAAGGGTCGCCGTAAACCTCGCTGGTCGAGGCCTGAAGGATGCGCGCGCCGAGCCGTTTGGCCAGCCCGAGCATATTGATCGCACCGTGAACGCTGGTCTTGGTCGTCTGCACCGGATCGTGCTGATAATGCACCGGCGAGGCCGGGCAGGCGAGGTTGTAGATCTCGTCTACCTCGACAAACAGCGGGAAGGTTACGTCGTGGCGGATGAACTCGAACCGCTCATGCCCGCGGACATGCGCGATATTGTCGCGCGCGCCAGTGAAATAGTTGTCGACGCACAGGACGTCGTGACCCTTGGCGAGCAGGACATCGATCAGGTGCGAGCCGACAAAGCCTGCGCCCCCGGTGACCAGGACCCGCTTGCGGCTGGAATAGTTGCGGCTCAAATTCTGCCCCTCAAGTTGTGAAATCCGGCACTTGTCCAACCTGATAGGGGCGGCGAGCGAGAGTGGCCAGAGCGTTTTGCAAGTGCGAAGAAGGCTTGAGAGCAGTGTAGCGACCGATCGCACGCACCACACGTTCAGCCGCTTGATCAGGCGGCTCGCTTCCCATACCTGCACCAACAATGTCCGATAAAGCCAGCCCCCCTACGCAAAGGCCCTGTCCGCCACGGCCCTGTCCGCTGTGCGGCGGTTCGCCTGCCGGGCCTGCATTCCCCTGGACCAGCCAGTATGCTGGCGAGTCTTATCGCTATTTCGCCTGCAAGACCTGCAGCTCGCGCTATGTCGATCCGGTGCCGGGCGAAGCGGCCTTGGCCCAGATGTACGGTTCAGGCGATTATCACGAGGAATTCTATGATGGCGCCGGCCAGTCCCGCTACGAGGACACCGCTGACCGGCTTGCCGCTCACCTGCCCGCAGGCGCCCGCGTGCTCGATTATGGCTGTGGTGCAGGCCACCTCATTGCCGCACTCAAGCGCCGCGGGTTTGCCGCCGAAGGCGCGGAGTTTTCAGCACTGGCCGCTGCCAATGCCGCAGCAAAAAGCGGATGCCGGGTGCATGACCTGTCCGCCGATGGCTGGCAGGCGGCGGGTCTGTGGGATGCGATCCACCTCGGCGACGTGATCGAGCACCTGCCCGAACCCCGCGCCACGCTGGCCGGCCTGGCCCCGCTGGTCGCGCCGGACGGCCTGCTCTCAGCCCAAGGCCCGCTCGAGGCCAACCCTTCGCTGGTCTACGGCGCCATCCTGCTGTTTAGCCATGCCCGGCGCTTGCTCAGGCCCGAGGCGGCTTACGTGTTTCCGCCCTACCATCTGCTGTTTGCCACCGCCCGGGGTCAGCGTGGCTGTTTGCGCGGTCTGCCCGGGTTTGACGAAGTGCTGTGGCAAGTGAGTGAGGACGGCTGGCCCTATCGCCGCAACGGGGTGCTGCGGGGCGCCATCGCCCTTGCCGCGATTGCCGTCGCGAAGCTGCCGGGGAGCAAACTTGGCAACCACTACGCCACGCTTTTGAGGAAGGTCTGAGCCATGTGCGGCATTGCCGGCCTGATCAGCAAACGTGGGCCGGTAACGGTCGAAATCCTGCGCGCGATGACCGACCGCATCGTCCCGCGCGGACCCGATTCGTCAGGAGAATGGGTCAGCACCAACGGGCATATCGGCTTTGGCCACCGCCGCCTTGCAATCATCGACCTGACCGAGGCCGGGCACCAGCCGATGCATTCGGCCTGCGGGCGCTACACGCTCACTTATAACGGCGAGATCTACAATTTCGCTGACCTGCGCGCGCAACTTGAAGCTGAAGGCAAGGCGCCGCCGTGGCGCGGCCATTCGGATACCGAGGTGCTGCTCGCGGCGATTTCGGCGTGGGGGCTGGAGGCTGCGCTGGACAAGGCTGCGGGCATGTTCGCGCTGGCGCTGGCCGACGGCGAACGGCGCGAGTTGGTGCTGGCGCGCGACCGGTTTGGCGAAAAGCCGCTCTATTACGGCTGGACCCGCGCCGGTTTCGCCTTCGCCTCGACGCTCGGCCCGATCCGGGCAACACCAGGGTTCGACAATCCGGTCGATCCGGGCGCAGTCGGTTGCCTGATGGCGCGGGCCTATGTCCCGGCGCCGCTGTCGATCTATCAGGGCATTTACAAGCTCCCTGCGGGCTGCCTGCTGCGGGTCAGCGACGAGCTGGCGCGTACCGCGCAACATGCGCCGCCCGAAGTGACGCAGTGGTTCGACTATGCCGATCAGGTACTCGCCGGGGCCGCTAACCCGATCAATGACGAAGCTGAAGCGCTCGACGCGCTCGATCAGGCGCTGACCCGCGCGGTCGGGCGCCAGCTAGTCGCCGACGTGCCGGTCGGAAATTTCCTCTCGGGCGGGATCGACAGCTCGCTGATCACTGCGATCGCCCAGAAATGCGTCAGCCGCCCGATCAAGACCTTCACCATCGGGTTCGCCGAAGCCGGGTTCGACGAGGCGGTCTTTGCCAAGAAAGTCGCCGCTGCGCTCGGCACCGATCACACCGAGCTCTATGTCAGCGCGCAGGACGCCCGCGATGTCATTCCCGCGCTGTCGGCGATGTACGACGAGCCTTTTGCCGACAGTTCGCAGATCCCGACGCATCTGGTTTCGAAGCTGGCGCGTTCGCAGGTCACCGTCTCGCTGTCCGGCGATGCCGGAGACGAGCTGTTCGGCGGCTATAACCGGCACATCCAGTTTCCACGGCTGTGGCGGGCGATGAACCGCGTACCCGGCCCGTTGCGGCGCGGCGCGCTCGGCGCGGCGGGAGCACTGCCGCCCGCGCTATGGAACGGCCTGTCGGACCTTACCCGCCGTCGTCGCTCGGCCTGGTTCGGCGACAATGCCAAGCGCGCTCTGCGGCTGATGGGCCGCAGCCGCGATTTCGACGGCCTGTTCGACAGTTTCATGGACGACTGGGCGCTGCAAGCAGCGCCGCTGGCCGGCGGAGTGACCTGTTCGCAGCGTCTGCGGCTCGATTCGCGACTCGCCGCACTGCCGCTTGAGCTGCGGATGATGCACGCCGACGCCATGACTTACCTGCCCGACGACATCCTCGCCAAGGTCGACCGCGCGGGCATGGCGGTCAGTCTCGAATCGCGCATCCCGTTCCTCGATCCGGAAGTGACCGCGCTGGCCGCGCGCATTGCGCCGTCGCTCAAGTTCGCGGGTGGCGGCGGCAAGGCGGTACTCAAATCGCTGCTCTACCGCTATGTCCCGCGCGAACTGGTCGACCGCCCGAAAGCTGGTTTTGCAATTCCAGTGAGTGTTTGGCTACGCGGGCCTTTGCGCGAGTGGGCCGAAGACCTGCTCTCGCCGCAAGCGCTTTGCACCGATGGCCTGTTCGATGCAGGCGTGGTCCGCGCGCGCTGGGAACGCCATCTTGCAGGCAAGGAAGATGCAACCCAGCCACTATGGTCTGTGCTGATGTTTCAGGCGTGGCGAAAGTCTACAATTTCCTGAGCACCAGGTTCAGCGTCAGGCCAGTGCCGGTGCACGCCATCACCCGCCGCAGCCCGCGCTGTACCGCGCTTGCCAGATTGGGATCGGTGCCGACATCGCGGCGCATCGAATCGATGGCATAACCCGCCCGCGCACCGTGTGCAGCAAAGCTCCTGGGCGTAAATTCGTACAGGTGAAACGGAGTGTGCATCGGACTGGTGTGAGTGACGTAATTGGTTCCGCGCAGCCGGAAGAAAAGGTTGAGCAGGCGGGCGATCAGCCAGTCCGACGATGGCACCTCGAGCACGATCAGCCCGCCGGGTCGCAACCACCGCACCGCGCTGGCAAGCGCGATGCCCGGCTCGTAAAGATGCTCAAGCACCGCGCCGAAATTGACCAGATCGAATGCAGCAGCCGGATAGTCGACCGTCTCTATCCCGGCGAGGCGGATGCGATTGGCGGCAAGGCCGAGCGAGCGCAAAGCGAGTTCCCGGAATTGCGGAATCGGCTCGCACCCGTAAAGATCGAAGCCTGCATCGAGCAGCGCCCGCGCGGTAAACCCGGCGCCGACCCCGATGTCGAGCGTGACCGGTGCCGGGCCGGACGCGAAGCGGCGACGCAGGCCCGCAAACCGCGCGGCAAGTGCCTGATCGACCACGGCATCCGCCCGATCATCGGGCCAGTATTCGGTGCCGGTCATGGCATAGTGATCGAGAACCGAATCCGGCACTGGCTGCGGATCCGGAAACACCAGTCCGCAGTCGCGGCAACGCACCAGCGTCACGCCAACACCGCGAACCCCGCGCGGCTGGTATCCATGGGAGTGGTTCAGGCGCACTCCCAGCACGCGAAATCGCGCGGACGGCGAACCGCACATCGCACAGGTGGCCACCGGCCTGAACGTGTAGGACGGGAGATGAGGGTGCCGACTCATGCCGGAAGAACTATCAGGCGGCGGCAATGGTTGCGGGTTACCCCGCCCCGCCCATCGCGAAAATGCAACGGTCCAAGCGCTTGCGCCCGGCCGGGCGCGATCAACCCGGGTTGTTGACCGCCTTCGTGCTGGTTCGCAGGCGGCGCTTTAGCCACCCGCGCACCTTGCCGGTGTGGCGTTCGGTCGCTTGGGCAAACAGCCACGCCCCGCCGAAAGCGAGCAGGATCTCCGCCGCATAGGTCACCAGCGCCAGGGGCTGGGTCGGAGCGAAGCCGCTGGCAAAGCCGGGATCGCCGGTCCACTTGCCGAGCACGGCGACCAGCAGGATGATCAGCGGGAAGTGGATCAGGTACAGGCTGTAAGAAAAGTCAGCCATGGCCTTGTTGAACGGCGCCATCCATTCGGCCCAGCGCAATTTACGCCCGCGCAGCCCCAGCAGCAACAGGCCCATCGCCAGGCAAATACCGTACTGGATCGAGATACGCAGCAAGTCGCTCGGCGCGAGCGCGGCATCGGCGTAACGCCGGAACAACAGCAAGCCGCCAAGCAGTGCCAGTGCGGGCAGCGCCAACGGCAGTCGCGGCGACCGGATTACCGCTGCAACGACGCCGATCAGCCACATGCCGAGATAGATCCAGAATTGCGGGCCGAGCACCAGCGTCGCAAGCAGCGCCAGCAGCGTGAGCCCCACGCGCCGAACGCCGCGCGTCATCGCCGAGGCGCCGATCAGGCCGAACACCGCGTAGAACCAGAACTCGCTCGACAAGGTCCACAGCGGCGGATTGGCGCCATAGGGCGGCGCGAAAAAGTTTTGCAGCATGAACAGGTTGGCAAAGAAGTTGCGCCACCCGGCGTTGGCGGCAAAGACCAGCGCGGTGTCCTTTTCGGCAAAGGTCGGGTTGGTTCCCGAATAGAGCCCGGTGGTGTCAAACCAGTGCATACCGACCCAGGTGAGCAGCACCGAGAGCAGCAGCGCCGGCAGGAACGAGGTATAAAGCCGGCTGAACCGGTCAACCGCATAGCTGCCCGGATCGAAACTGCCCTGCTTCATCCGCCCCAGCCCCATCCCGCCGACAAGAAACCCTGACAGCACGAAAAACACCAGCACCGCCTCGACGAAATAACCGGTGACGAAATACCAGCCCTGCACCCAGAACGGATGTTCGCCGGGGCCGAGCAGACCATAGCCCTTGAGCAACGGAAATCGTGCGTGGCCGATTGCAACCACACCGGCAGCAAGCCAGCGCGCCAGATCAATCGCCGAAACCAGTCCCGGATTCTTCAGGTCATCGAGGAACCCTTTGTCCTCTGCCCCCCCGCTTGCCATGTCAGTCGAGATACCCGGCGTATTTGTCCGCCAGGTATTCATCGAGACAGACCTTCCAGTCGCGCATCACGTTGACTCCGCGCAGGTCGAGCTTTTTCGTTATCAGCCGTTCGGACGGCGGGCGCGGGGCGAAATATTCCTTGGCGAAATAATCCGAACTCACCGGAATGACCGCGATTTCGTTCTCCTTGCCCAGCGCTTTGACGAGATATTCGGCGACCTCGAACCGGCTGGTCACCCCTTGGCAGACCATATTGTACAGCCCCCACAGCTCCTGCTCGACCAGCACTTTCACCTGCGCCGCGAAATCGCGGGTGTAGGTCGGCGTGCCGAGCTTGTCGTCGACGACCTTGAGCTCTTTCGCACCATCCTTGAGCTGCTTCATCAGCTTCTGGATGAACTTCTTGTCCTTGGCCGGCCCCGCCCCCATCATCCACCCAGCGCGGCAGACGAGGTAACGCGCCGCGTTTTCGACGACGAAGCGTTCACCCATGTATTTCGAGCGGGCATAGTGGCCGAGCGGACCTGGCTGGTCCCAGTCGTCATAGGTTTCCTGGGCGCCGTCGAAGATTCCCGCAGTCGAGATATAAAGCAACGGAATGTCGAGCTTGTTGGCGAGCCACACCGCGTTTTCGACTGGCAGGGTGTTGGTCGCATAGGCATCATCGACATTGTCTTCGCAGTATTCGAGGCTGGTGTGCGCGCCGATGTGGAACAGGTAATCAGGCTTAACGCTGAGCACCTGGCGCGCATATTCGTCGCGGTCACGGAAATCGAGGAACGACAGCCAGGGCGCGTTGACGTCCTTATCGGTGCAGACGATCTCATGGCTTTGACTGAAGACGTGATGGAAGGCCTCGCCCAGCATGCCGCCGACGCCCGCCATGAAGATCCTGCTGCCCATCGTCATCCCTTGACCACGCCTTCGATGATCGCCCGATAGAGCCCCGCTATCGCCGCTGTCGAGTATTTAGCGACGGCGTCCGCGCGCCCCGCCTGCCCCAGCCGCTGCCGCAGGCCCGGATCGCGGATCAGCGTTTCGAGCGCCGCTTCCCATTCGGCCTCGGTGCGCACCAGCAAGCCGTTCTCGCCGTCGCGGATCAGCAGCGGGGTCGTGCCGACCTCGGTTGCGACGCAGGGCAGCGCAAAGGCCATGTACTGGATCGCCTTGAGCCCCGACTTGCCCAGCACCCAGTCGTCGATCGGCAACGGATAGACCCCGATGTCGAGCGCCTGAAGCTGCGCGACCTCGTCCGCAGCATTCCAGCGCACGACTTCAAGATCGACGCCGGGTAGCTCGTAATCAAAATTGCCAATGACCCGCAGTTTGAACACTGCTTTTTGCGCCAGGCGCTGGAACACGCCGCGCAGCAGATCGAGGTAGACCTTGCTCGAAAAGGTCCCAGTCCAGCCAATCACCACGGGCTGCTCGTTCGAATAGGGGGTCGCCGGCTGGAACCGGTCGGTATCGACCGAGGACGAGATATAGGTGCAGGCCTTGGCCGCGTTCATCGCGAGGCAGAAGTCGTTGAGGAACGGTGACGAGGTGATCACATGGTCGGCGGTGCGGATCAGGAAACGTGCCTTGCCCGATCCCTTGAGCATCCGCACCAGCGGGTTCAGGTGATCGGCCGCGCCGCCCTGCTGCTCGGAAAGGACGTTGTCCTCAACGTCATAGACCAGCGCCTTGGCCTGCGCCCGCGTCAGCCGCTCAAGCAGCGAAGTGCCGAATGGGGTGACCCACATGAACACATAGATGAGGTCATACCGCCGCACGCGCAGCATATCGCGCAAGCGGCGGTAATGGCCGCGCAGCACGCCCAGCGCCTTTGCGGCCATGTGACCGGGTTCCCAGACCACGTCCCACATCGCCCGGTCCATGAACGGCGAGACGGTGATGTCCCAGCCCGCCTCGCGCCAGTCATCAAAATATTGTTCGTATTTCAGCCGCTGACCGGCGGCGACACCCTCGGGATAGGGGCAGAGTACGAGCATCCGCTTGCGCTTCATGCGAGCAGACTCCGCCAGATCGCGCGGTACTGCGCCGCGCCTTCGTCGACCGAGAAGTGCTTCAGGGCCACCGCACGGCAGTATGCCGCGGTATCGGGGGATTCGGCCAGCGCCAGCAGGCGATCGACCGCACGAGCGCGCTCTGTGGGCGTGAATTCGCGCAAAGCAACGCCTGCACCCTCTCCCTCAAGGATCGCCTCCATGTCGCCCACCCCGACATTGCCAAGGCATGGCACTCCGCAGCCGAGATATTCGGCGAGCTTGGTCGGGGCCGAGGCGATCTTGGAGAACACCGGCTTGATGATCGCCGCGCCCGCACTCATCCGGCGCACTTGCGCGGGCACGTCGGCGTGTTCGGCAGCAGTGATTTCGAGCGCTTCGTCCGGAATTCCCGCCGCAGCCGCCATGCGCCGGACCAGCTCCTGCTCGTTGCGATTGACCACCAGCAGTCTCGCGTCGGGCCGGCGTTCGCGGATCAGCGCGAAGCAGGCCAGCACCTCGTCGAACAGATACCAGGTCCCGATCGAGCCGAGATAGCCGAGCGTGTAGTGTGTGACCTTGCCGCCTTCGCCCGGCGTGAACCGATCAAGGTCGGCGCAGGTCGGGATCACGCTGATCGGCGCATGCCCCTTGGACATATAAGGAAAGCCCTCGATCACCGCCTTGGAGGCGTGAGTCAGCGTGACGATGTGATCGGCGCCAAGCAGCAGGGTCCGCTCGATCCGCTTGACCGTGCTGTAGACCCGCCCGCCCGGCGGCCATATCCCGCCATCGGTGCGCTCGTCGGCCCACAGCCCGCGCATGTCGAACAGCAGGTTCGCTCCGGTGAGCAGCTTGACCAGCCAGCCGATCAGCGCCGGAACATAGCTGCGTGCATGGACCACGCGAACCCGGTGGCGCAGGGTGAGCCACAGCGCGACAACCACGCCCTGCGCCAGATCGAACAGTGTCGCAGGCACGGTCGGGGACTTGTGATAGGTCAGTGGATGCCAATGGATCCCGGCCTTGCCAAGCCGTTCGCGCAAGGCCGCAACCTTGTCCGCCTGCGCCCGGTCAGTGGGCTTTTCATAGCTCAGCACGTGAATTTCGGCCTCTCCGGTCAGACGCTCCAGATAGGCAATCACCTGGCTCTGCCCGAGCGGTTCGAGCATGCCGTCATAGGAAATGTAGAGGACCGCCGGCCTGGCCATTATCCGCCCGCAACTGCCTTTCGCCGCGTGCCCACTGCCGTCCAGAACGGAACGCTTTCCGAAAAACGCACGTTCTCCAGCTCCGCCGCCTGCATCATCGCGGCGACCTGCGCGCGGGTAAAGCGCTGCTCGAGCCGGGTGCCAAGCCGGTCGAGCGCATCGGTGCGCATGGTGTAGAACGAATTGGCGCGATAGGGCGCGAGCGGGATCCCCGCCACGTCGAAACCCAGCTTTTCGAGCAGCAAGGCGAGCCGCGCAATCGGCCAGTAGACCAGCGCAGCGATCGCGCTGGTCACGCCTTTGCGCAGCGAGAACGGCAGGCGGCTGATTGCCCCGCGTGCAACATCGCTCGCTCGCCACAGCGCGCGGAACCATGCCGGGCGATTGTCGAAGGCATAGTAGAGATAGACCAGGAACGGCGCGCCGGGCTTGAGCAGCTTCACGCAATCGGCCAGCGCCGCTGCCGTATCAGGAATGTGGTGCAGCACACCCAGCGAATAGCCGAAGTCCTGGCTGCCCGGAGCCAGCGGGACCGCATCGACGCTGGCGCGGTGGAACGCAGCGTTGCTCGCACTGCCCAGCCGCCGCCGGGCCACGGCCAGCGCCTTGTCGGCAGGATCGATGCAATTGAGCTTGCCGACGCGCGGGACGACGCCTGCCGCCCACCGGCCAGAGCCGCAGCCCAGATCGAACCCTTCGGCGTTCGCGGGCAGGCTGTCCCACGGAAAGATCGCGAAATAGCGCTCGAATAGCTCGCGCCATTCGGCTTCGCTCAGCGCGGTCTGGTCGAAGCTGTCCCATTCCTCGCCGAAACCATCGACGGTCGCCGCATCGATGTTCTGGACAATGGCAGGCTCGTTCATTCCGGACCGCCCTGCTCGAGCAGGCGCAGCAGGTAGCGCCCGTACCCGGTCTTGGCGAAGGCCTTACCGCGCGCGCGCAGCGCAGCATCGTCGATGAAGCCCTGCTGCCAGGCGATTTCTTCGGGGCAGGCCAGCTGGATACCCTGGCGCTTTTGCAAGGTGCGGACGAATTCGCTCGCTTCGAGCAGACTGTCGTGAGTGCCGGTGTCGAGCCATGCATAGCCGCGGCCCATCCGCTCCACATGCAGGCTGCCGGCCTCCATGTAGAGGCGGTTGAGGTCGGTGATTTCAAGTTCGCCGCGCGCCGATGGCTGCACCTTGCGGGCGAGTTCGGATACCCGCTCATCGTAGAAGTAGAGACCGGTCACCGCCCAGCTCGAGCGAGGATGCGCAGGCTTTTCCTCGATCGAAATTGCACGGCCCTCGGCGTCGAGCTCGACAACGCCGTAAGCAGCCGGGTCCTCGACATGATAACCGAACACCGTTGCTGCGCCTTCGGCAGTGCGCGCCCGGGCACGGGCGAGCATGTCGGGAAGGCCAGCCCCGTGAAAGATGTTGTCGCCGAGCACCAGCGCCGCCGCGCCGCCCGCCACGAAGTCCTCGCCAATGTGAAATGCCTGCGCCAATCCTTCGGGGCGCGGCTGCACCGCGTATTCGATGGCAATCCCGAATTGATCGCCGGTACCGAACAGCCGGCGATAATTGTCAAGATATTCGGGTGAGGAGATGATCAGCACCTCGCGGATGCCCGCCAGCATCAGCACCGAAAGCGGAAAATAAATCATCGGCTTGTCGTAGATCGGCAGCAGCTGCTTGTTCACCGCCAGTGTCGCGGGGTGCAGCCGCG
>Ga0307508_10001458_pt1 | contig 26544 bp, 19 predicted proteins | sample 9_EM_MG_FD_203089 | JGI IMG/M metagenome (GOLD analysis project Ga0307508, IMG submission 203089) | Populus trichocarpa ectomycorrhiza microbial communities from riparian zone in the Pacific Northwest, United States - 9_EM | ecosystem: Host-associated > Plants > Roots > Unclassified | place...
ATCTATCATGTGTCGAAGAGACCTGTGCGTATCGTATGATTAGCTTTTTATTTGATAAAATGGAAAACGAGGCATCAATCAGCGATACCTGATAATACACGAGGGTGGTGGCAGTAGGTTTACGGCCGCACAATCTTGGTATCGATTTTTCTTTCTTTTTGAATTTTTAATAAAAACAAAGGCCTAGGTAAATGAATCATATTTTTTTAATCCAAAACTTTGCCTTTACTTGGCAAAGAAAGGAAAAGGCTTTATTCCTTCCATCTCCTTTCTCTGTGCTAATTGTTATCATGGAAAAGAGTCATCAACGTGACACGAGGAAGTAGTGGATTTGCTGGGGATTTTATTTTTTATATGGATTTTGTTTCGAATATTGCGAGCAATGGATTGAATTGCGGACCCTAAACCCAAGATTGTAGCAATATATTAACCAACTAATTTTATCAACGAAAAAAAATTAATGAACAGGAACTTATAATTTCAACCATAACTTCCAGAAATCTGTTTGAGGAAATTAGGAGTGACGAGTGAGGAGTTTTGCAAAGGCAATGCGTGACGAAATGAAGACCCCCCCCGCTTTGACCATGACTGCATACCTGACGGTGACCGACAGCATACTATTGGCCATTACTACCACTGGATTTGTTCCATATTTTCCTTGCTTGCTAATGGCCATCATGCTCCACAAGCTTATTAAATAAAAGTAAAAAAGCAACACGTGTCAATTAATCAGGATTCAAGCCCGTCCAGTCCTATTAGATATTTTTCCGAATAGAAAATTCCAGAAATCCCCAGAACTTGGAAAATGGAGGAAATAGAAGTCAAGGAGGAAGGTTCCGCCACGCGCTGCCTCGCCGCCCCTGGAACTTCACCTATTTAAGAAAAACAAGTTGCCTGGCCAAGCCAGCCATATTTTATTGCCCAACAAAAACCGTGTCCTCTCTCTCTCTAATCCATTCGTGTCTTTCCGCCACGTCTGACACCCGATTGCTGACCAGATCAGGCCATCAATATCCCCAAGAAACCAAACTGATATATATAGCCATCACCAATCTTCTTTCGGAAAACCCAATACAAACAACAATTTCTCTTCTCTATCTATCTAATTCCATCTCCCGTTTCTTCCTCTACAACTTATACTCGAGTACGCACGCACGTTCTAGTAGTTAATTAGTTGAAACCTCAAACTACCTATCTGAATATCTCTATATATTTTACCTGTCTGTTATCATGAAGTCACACTCAGTTTCATCCTCACCTTCATCTTCACCTTCCGGCAACTCATCTCCTCTTGCAAGATTACGGCGTAAACTATCTCCCCGGAAACCCGACAATAACCACCCAGTTTCTCTTCCAGCTCCCACAAACGTTAATAACTCGACTAGTGCTATTAATGTAATTGGAAACAACCAGCTACAAAGGGTCTTCAATTACTTTGACGAAGATGGAGATGGAAGGATATCTCCTGCTGAGTTGCGGAGCTGTATTACTACTGTTGGAGGTCAGCTTTCCATCGAGGAAGCTGAGGCCGCCGTCAGCTTCTCTGATATGGATGGAGATGGGTTGTTGGGATTCCAGGATTTCCAATGCTTGATGGCAGGGAGTGCTTCAGAGGAGGAGAAGACAGAAGAGCTCAGACAGGCTTTTGGAATGTACGAGACTGAGCCTGGCTCAGGCTGCATCACTCCTACCAGCCTGAAGAGGATGTTGAGTCGACTGGGGAAGTCTAGGTCCATCAACGACTGCAAGGCTATGATTCGTACCTTTGACCTTAATGGAGACGGTGTCCTTAGCTTCCACGAGTTTTCTGTCATGATGCGCTAGCCCAATATTCTCATCCATGCCCTGCCCTTATATATACATTCAATTCATTTGTTCTCGTTCAAGTGCTTAATTATTCATTCTTTTTCTGTACACACATACTTGAATTTTATCAACTTTAAGTTCGTTCGGGAGATCAATATCTGTTTTACTTGCATGCATTTATTCTTCGCAATCTTATTGCCTGCTAAACTTAGAAATCATTTGCTACCCAATATCACCCTGAAAATGATGAAGTACTAACAGAGAACGAAAATTTCTGCTGCTCCCATATTTTCCACCCACTTTTCACTTGGCCCCTCTGTGAAGGGGAAGCAGTTGATCCCCCAGCACTATAATTCATCTCATAAAGCATTGCCATCGCAATAGTAAGCAAACCACAAGAATAGAAACTTGGTAAAAATAGCATTACTTTTTGCAATCCCTCGAGTGGGAGGAAAGAAACCAAAATGATAAAGATGATTCATTGCGTTTAAAATTAAGAGTGAAGTAGAGGACAACTGACCTTCGAGGGTATGCTTCCAAGGGCAGATCTTCCCTGAAAACATAGACACGTGTATGATATACTATCTATAAAGGAAAACAGGAAGCAAATACACAACCTAAATAATAAAAGTATGAAACAAGGTGGGTTTTTTTTTTTTTACCTCGGGAACAATTTTGTTGAGGAAAGTCTCAGTGTCGTCTCGAACATCAGAGTCGTAATTCTCATTGATAGTGAGAGAGGCGCTTGTTTGATGCACTGAGATGATATAAATATATGTAAACATATATAATTCAATCTGCATTCATCAATTCAATAAATAAAAATTGTGTGATGCACTGAGATGATATAATTCAATCAATAATAAAATAAAACTATTCTTCGGTTTATTTTAGAGCCCGTAAAATTAATCTTGGCCGAATATCTATATTAATAAAAAAAATAAAAAAATAAAACAGAGAGAGAGAGGTGAGGAAAAATTTTGATTCACTTGCAAAAGAGATGAGCAAGGCCGCTCTTGAATTCTGACAAGTCACTCCCAATTTCATTCAATATCTACACGATGCATAAATGTTTGAATATATTCTTGCTAACAAACTACTCCCAAGTAAAATTTCGATACAAAGAAAAAAAGAAAACCTTTGGAGTAATAAGATGACAGCCACGGCGGTGTGGGAGTAGAGTAATAGTCTTCTGAGCCCACCTGGGAGCATCAGCAACCATGGAATCGGTGAAGGGAGGCTTTGCTGTGTAGAGGGAGTTGACACGGAGCAGCGGAGGAGGAGGCGAGGAGGAGAAGAGCATGGAAGAAGCGTGGAGGACATGATTTGTTGAAGAACAAGAAAAAAGGCCCACAAATTTAGTTGGTGATGGATATTAGAAGAAGCCCAAGCGTGCAAAATTAATTTTATTGAAAGGTTTAATGGGCTCCTTAGTCCATTCACAGGCCCTGTTTCTGTGGCTGCCCTTCTCCCTGTCGTCGACATTTTTCGATATGTCTACTCTACGGTGCTTTAATCTATAGTATCTTTTATTAATACAACAGTGCTGCTAATAGTAGTAGGAGTAATAAATGGGCAAGAGGAGTCGGTGGTTGTGGTGGATGGTGGTGGCTGTAGGTGTAGTAGGAGTGGTGGCGACAGGCACAAAGAGCGGCGCGGGGGAAGGGGAAGGAAAAGGGAAAGTGTTAGAGCCTCTCGTCACCAGAATTGCCTTTGGATCCTGCGCCAACCAAAGCGCTCCTCAGGTAATCGTAAGCTCCAATTTCATATTTTGCTTTTCCTTCTCATCATCATTCGACACATCCCTTCACATCACCTATAGATAGCTCACTCACTGTTTCCTCTTACTCTTCTCTCACCCATGGCTGAACACATATATTCACTCCTCGTCAGTCAATCAATGATATTATTGTTATGCAATTGGCAGCCCATTTGGAATGCCATAATTGACTTTGATCCCCAAGTTTTTATTTGGCTGGGAGACAACGTTTATGGAGACACTAAACGTCCTTTTAAGTTATTTGGAAAGGAAAGGACTATTGGGCCTTGGAAGAATGCTCCTAGGTTTATCCCTTCCTCCCCAAAGGAATTGGAATCCAGATACCAGAAAGCTAAGAGTAATCCCGGTTATTCTCGTCTTCGACACACTACACAGGTACCACCTACCTACTACTTTCCTTAAACCTCACCTCACCTTATAATTACAATAGTAACAAGTGATCCCTCTCTTCACACTTGTCTTACCAATATCGCAGGTTATTGGTACCTGGGATGACCATGACTATGGATTAAATGATGCTGGAAAAGAGTTTGGTGGTAAAATCACTAACCAAAAGCTTCTCCTCGATTTCTTAGACGAGCCTCAAGACAGTCCTCGGTGATTAAGTCTTTTCCTTTAAAATTCCTTATCCTTTCCTTTTGTTTTCACTTGTATCAAGTTATGAAAAACTTGATCATGCTGCGAGTTTGTAAATTATAAGCACCCTACAATGCTTAGATGGCCAATTTAATCATTGTTTCTACGTTATTATATTTATAGGCGCAACCAGGAGGGTGTATATACTTCATATATGTTTGGCCCAGTGGGCAGACAAATCAAGGTGCGAAAGAGAATGCCTTCACATACTTCCTTAGTCCTCTTAGATATGCAGTTCAATTGTGATTTTCCTGGGGACGAACCCATATCCTTACTGGCCATTTTTCTTTAGGTCATCCTTTTAGACACGAGGTACCACAGAGACCCTTTGCGCAGCGATGGAAGTGTCCTGGGAAGTTCTCAGTGGACATGGTTAGAAAAGGAGTTGAACGGACCGAAATCAGCCATTACCATCATTGGGTCTTCAGTGCAGGTATTGTAGGGTTTTTACTGTCTAAAAATTATCAGATTTGCGATTGAATAGTTCTATATCCATGCACAAGGAAGCATTGATGCGAGCACCCATGCAAGCAAGCTGTAGAGACATATTTTGTCTGTTATTCACTGTTAATCCTGCAATCTCCTTTTCCCCATAATTCAGGTTATATCAAATCTTTCAGCAACCACTCGCCCATTGTTTTCTTTGGAGTCCTGGGGACGTTTCCCAAAGGAAAGGGATCGTCTTTTCAAATTGATAGCAGATACTAAGGTAATAGCCTTTAATTATCGCCGCAATGCATATCCCTGAGGAAACGAACTGCTTTCAGTAGCACTAATGATCTCGAGTGTATTAATACAAGCCGGTGTGGAGCATTTGATTTTTTTATTCCAGAGAGTAATAAATGCCTATTATCTGTGCGCATTACATGTTTTCCATTACTGCGTTCCTGTGCAGAGAGAAGGTGTCTTCTTCATCAGTGGAGATGTTCATTTTGGAGAAATTTCTAGATATGACTGTGCTACTGGATATCCACTATATGATGTTACTGCAAGTGGGCTTACACAAGCTGTTGAGAAAGCGGTCCCACATGTATTTAGTTTGATAGTGAGATTTGTGGCATGGCTGACACCAACGACAATGAGAGTGATCAGCACAAATTGCAGATTCAAGTCATGCACGTATGGTAAGGAGTGGCTTTTTCAGGTTTCTTTTATGATAATGCTTCTGGTTCTATTTTTAAAGCGTTTCTTGGTATATCAACTGTAAATTTCTTTTAGGTCAGCCAAATTTTGGAGCAATTGAAATTGACTGGAGCACAACCCCAGTAACCTTGAAACTTGAGGTCAGGGACATCGTAGGGTACCCCGTCACTGGTGTAAAATTTCCATTAGTGGAATTGCAATCACGTGGCTCAGTGCCATCAGTTAAAGCAGGGGAACATCGAAGGCATTGCTCCCTTGAAGTTAATCTGCCATGGATGATCAAATATCGCCTGGCAATTTTATTCTACTGTTCTGTATCTGGTATGCTATCTCTCATACTAGCAGCATCCATATCCTGTTCATCTCATATGAATTTTTCTCATTGGTAGAAATTTTTTGCCCGCATGCCATTTCATGTTGAGTTATTCTAATGGGTTTTGAGCCTTGTATTCCATGCTGAAATCCCTAATTTTGAACCATTTTATTTTAGTTGGATCAATGGATAGCCAACTTTTTCAATCTTCTTGCTGGCAATATACAAAAACGAAGTGGAGTATTCGGTTATATTATATTCTTGCGCTCCATTTTATTAATTGTTATACTATTGTTTGTTGCAGCATTGCTTCTTGCTATGATTGGGCTGGCTTATGCAGCCACATTAGCCTTCAGACTGTTCCTCCACAAATGCAAGCTAGATTGAATACGCCTTAGTGGAGAGGATAAGATTTAGGATACAGGTTCTTGCCATCATGGTGCTGATATCAAAGACTCACAAATGGGTACAATTTTTCAACCTCAAATTCGTGAGCTTTTTTTTTAATCTTATTAATGTGGATTCCATCTTTTACTGGTTCCATGGCTCTACATTCTACATTTCGCTGTCATAGTCCTCCACTGAACAATTGCTTATAACAAACATGTAATGGGTTGTTTAGTCTAACAAAGAATTCCATTCCTTTTTTGTTATGTGTGTGTGTGTGTGTGTGTGTGTGTCTATATATAGATATATATATATATGATGTGGTGGTTACTAGTTATGGATCGCGCAATTAGGAAGTAACAGTTGCGAACTTGGGATGGAATTGTGGTTGCCATCCTAGCGATATATATATATACACACACACACATGCAAGTTGGACATTTTTTCTTTTGCCCGGGGGATAAGTGGTTCAGGTAGTTCAACCGGGAAAGCGCTGTACGAACTTGCGTACAATGTTTTATATGAATTTGGTACTCTAGTCAAATAAGCAAAGAGAGAGTTGGAAATTGGAATATCCATTACTTGGATCTTTCCTGTGTTTGCTATCAGGTATGCCTCCCTTCTGACTTTCCTCCTGAGTGAGTAGGTGATGCAATCTAGGGTTACATGCCTTCTTCTTCGAACCTACTTTTTTTTTTTTACTATGTTAGGACCTTTCCACCCCCTCAAGGCTAAGAGCTTATTTGAGAATAGCTAGCTTCAATTCAATTGCAAAGATCACATTCCGCAAAAGGCGAAAGAAGTGATTTAGCTTAGAAGCACCTCTTGATAGACGCATGGGCAACCCTTGGCAACGCGGTGTCTTAAACTTGTATCTATCTGTGTTTCGCCAACAAAAACATAAAAAATAATGATTTTGTTGTGGTGCGCACCGCCTTGCCAAATAGTGTTCTGGTGGTAGAGTGGTCGGCTCTTAACTGATTGTAAACATTTCTATCCATCGTTTTGAATTCTAACCTCAACCAGCCATGATAAGGCTGAATGGAGTAGAATCCTAGACTTGCTCGACAATGAATTTAGATTTACCAAGTTACAGTTAATTGCATGTTTATTTATTGAAAACTAGTTTTTATGAAAAATAAATTTCTAAAAAATGAATTATTTTTTAATATTTGCTAGTATTATGAAAAATAAGCTGGGAATTTTTTTCAGTGTTTGGAATTGATACGAAAAATAACTTATTAATGTTTTAGTTTTTTTTTTCAAGTTTATTAAAATAATAATAATCAAATCTTATAGATAAAAAGGTTAAAGGAGGATGAAATTAAAGAAAAAAATATTTTCATAAATTATTTTAAATAAAATAAATAATAATTAAAATAATAAAGATAAAAATTGATGAAATTAAAAAATATATAATTTTATAAATTATTTATATAAAATAAATAGATATTAAATAATATGGATAAAATTTGATAACAACAAAAAATTTAATTTAAAAAAATAAAATAAAGAAGAAGACAATTCGTTTTGATTAACCTTACATGAAAGTTAAGAAGAAAAGAAGTTTATTGCGTGTTAAGGTTTAGCAAATTCTCCGAGGACTTGGAAATATTTTGTTTGACAGGAAAGAAGGGTGGTGGGTCAAACTACGGAATCATTCATAATAGCAGCAGCAATAGCTAACGCGTTTATATTATTGACTTGCCTGTTGATCCCTAATTTCCAAGCCCTCTCTCTCTCTCTCCCTCCCCCCATTGTTAAATCAATTCAAGACAATGACAGTTTAAGACCAAAACCCACGCCCACGACTGCTATGCCTATCATCCACTCCCCTTCCTTGCTTTCCATGTTCTCGGAATCGATATCCATAGTCAAAACCAAAACCAAAGAAAAAAATTATCTTCTCGCTGAAACTAATTCTTTCCACCCGGATCCAATCAACATCCTCCACCCCCTTGTTAACCATATATTTATTATTCAACCACAGAACTGATTAATTAGTGAATTAACAGATCTTGAGTTGCTTGATCCATCCATCCCTCACCTGAGCTCCTGTTCCATGGACTTTCTTCTACTGTATCTGTATGTGGTGCTGCTGCTCTCACCAGCACTGGTACAAGGGCAACAAACCTATGTAGCCAACCACCAACTGGACTGCTACAACAATGCCTTCAATGAAACGACCAAGGGATTTCTGTGCAACGGAGTTCAATCATCATGCCAATCCTACCTCACCTTCCGATCTATGCCTCCCTACAATTCTCCTGTCCTTATTGCCTATCTCTTAGGCGTCCCACAATCCGCCACTCGCATCGCCTCCATCAATAACCTCTCCTCTGACACTGCCACTATTCCCACCAACACCCAGGTCGTGGTTCCAGTCAACTGCTCCTGTTATGCCCGTCAATATTACCAGCACAATTCCACCTATCAGCTCAAGGACAAATCCGAAACCTACTTCAGCGTGGCCAACAACACCTACCAAGGCCTCACCACATGCCAGTCCTTGATGTCTCAGAATCCCTACGGCGATCGGAATCTGTCACTCGGTCTCACTCTCCAAATACCCCTGAGGTGTGCTTGCCCAACTTCCAACCAGAATGCTTCAGGGATCAACCACTTGCTCACCTACATGGTCACTTGGGGCGATTCCATCTCTTCCATTGCCCAGCTGTTTGGCGTTGACAAGCAGAGGGTACTTGATGCAAACAAGCTGTCTTCCTCCAATATCATTTTCCCCTTCACTCCGATTCTGGTTCCTCTGCCCACTGAGCCCACCAAAATTGAACAGCCATCGGCAGCCCCTCCGCCTGCCGCACCATCTCCGCAGACTCCCAATGTTTCCGTTGGGGGCTCTTCCGATCACAAAGCCTTGTATGTGGGTGTTGGGATAGGAGCTGCTTTCCTCATTCTTTTATTTGCTGCGTTTGGATTTCTGTTTTGGCACCGCAAATCTCGTAAGCAACAGAAGCCTGTCTCCACTTCAGAACCCGAAACGCTGCCATCAGTCTCTACTGATTTCACTGTACTCCCAGTCTCCAACAACAAATCTTGGTCTCTCTCTTCTCATGACGCCCGATATGCTATTGAGTCCTTGACTGTCTACAAATACGAGGACTTACAAGTGGCCACCGGGTACTTCGCCCAAGCTAATCTGATCAAGGGCTCGGTTTATAGGGGATCTTTCAAGGGTGACACAGCCGCAGTCAAGGTTGTGAAAGGAGATGTCTCCAGCGAGATCAACATTTTGAAGATGATCAATCACTCCAACGTCATCAGGCTCTCTGGTTTCTGCTTACATGAGGGCAACACTTACCTTGTTTATGAGTACGCCGACAATGGCTCTCTCACTGATTGGCTTCACTCTAACAACATATACCGAATTCTTGCTTGGAAGCAGAGAGTTCGGATTGCCTACGATGTGGCTGATGCCCTCAATTACCTTCACAACTACACCAACCCGTCCTATATCCATAAGAACTTGAAGACCAGCAACATTCTTTTGGATGCCAACTTGAGAGCCAAGGTTGCTAATTTCGGCTTGGCAAGAACACTGGAAAATGGCCAAGATGGTGGACTGCAACTGACAAGACATGTGGTAGGCACTCAAGGTTATTTGGCCCCCGAGTACATCGAGAATGGAGTTATCACCCCGAAATTAGATGTTTTTGCTTTCGGGGTTGTGATGTTGGAGCTCTTATCTGGGAAGGAAGCAGCTGCTACAGCTATTGACAAGATTGCAGGAGACGACTTGCTCTCTGTAATGATAATGCGTGTGCTTGAGGGGGACAATGTGAGAGAGAAACTCTCTGCCTTCCTGGACCCTTGCCTAAGAGACGAGTACCCCTTGGATCTAGCTTTCTCAATGGCCCAACTGGCTAAAAGCTGTGTCGAGCATGATCTCAATACACGACCTTCAATGCCTCAAGTTTTCATGATGTTGTCCAAGATCCTCTCGTCTTCGTTGGACTGGGATCCATCCGATGAGCTCAATCGATCTAGGTCTATAGACAGTGGCAGGTAGATAAATAATAGCACGTTTGAATTCACATCAGTATTAAGAACATGAAATAGCAGGTAGATAGAGCACAAGGCTACTTCTCACATATCAGTGAAGCCATTACGTTTTCTCAGACATGCCAATGTTGTTGGCATTAGCTATTACATTTTATCAGACATGCAACTGGACACCTGAAATGTACTTTCTTAACACAACATGTTCCCAAGAGTGTCATTGTCACTGTCTTCTTATTCTACTTGATTTCTCGAGCTTACAACCCGTGTAAAATTTTCCTAAGGATACCAGTTACCAACATCTACTCCTGCCAGTTATGCTTTTGGCCATGAACAAGGGAATTCCAGGTTTTAAAGGAACATAGTATAATAACACATTGCAGTTGTTAGTTAACATAATTTACAACCGTGCAATTTCTCCTCTTGAGCTACTCCAATGAGTAAAACCCAACCTTGAGGTTCTAGCATGCTGTAAGTACATTACAATCGTTAGGTTTTTTAACCAGTAGGATACAACATGATACTATAATTTACAGACTATTCGACTAATGCTGGTAAATCATATATATATATATAAAAACCGGAGGGTGAAACAAGTTCTTCTAAGCCATACAATGCAGGATTTTGCCTCTGCACCATCCTTTCCAAACTAGCATCTTTGAGCATGGAACTCATTCCGTAAGCTTATGCAAAATTTTCCAATAGCTCAAAGAAGAAGGATTTGCATGGATTGCCCGGAGAACCCATTTAAGTTGGCTTTGACAGAATTCCACCCTGGATGGAGATTTAAACCCAGCTTCTGAATGTCTTGCAAGCAAATGCATTTGAACGAAGAGTTCCGCAGGTCTCATTTCTGTACAAACGTGAACCATACAAAAAAAAACCACGAGTGTGTTTGTTAAACACCACTAATGATTAATTAATCAGAGCTCAGAAATAATATGCATCTACCACCAGATATGCAGCCAGTGACCAGATCAATATCTACCTGGGCCTTCTGATCCTTTTTTTTTTGGGCGGGCACGAGTATAATTTTTGACAGTTCAAAATCTTGAATGCTATGCATGTCATTGTTTAAACAAATTTCTTATCTAGAATGGTTGAACCACATTGATATGATGGATGAAGATTCCAAAATGCTGATCGTAACATTGTAAAACTGCAAAATCAAAGCTTTTTGCCTTCAAATTTATATCAAAAGACAAATCATTTGAAGTGGTCACATGATGCGTTGGTTTGCAATTTTATTTAAGAAGAAATGCAAACTAAAAGCTAAAGACTACCTCCCCCTACATACACAACAGCCAACCGTGTCTATTTTCATCTGCACTTTTGGCCCTCTACCCATCATATAGCCCATCAATAATGCATTTCATACGTTTTTTCTTGGCCTTTTATGTCATCGTAACCAACAGTTCTTGATTTGACATTAAAAGATTTTACCTGCGCATCTTCAAAATTGATATAGCTAGCAGTTATTGACAAAACCATCAAGTAAAAACGTCTGGCTTGTGGAATTCTAGTACCACAGCACCACTAATAGCAGTGCAATTTGATGCAAAATGAACTTGCAAGAAAATCGGCATTTCAGAATAATGTAAATAATAAAAAGATCTCCAGTATCTTAAACTGTTCACACCTGGTGGCCAAGAATACCATTCAAGGCGGAGGTTCTTCTCCCAGTAAAAAGATCTCCCTTCTGCTTGTGCTAACAACAACAATACAGCAGGCAAGGGAATGACGGAATTTGCATGAGCACTGGTGAGGCTCCTTGAGGCAAGAGATAAGTATCAGAGCTACAAAACTGTCTGGAAGGCAAGTTCCATCCATGCGACACCTGAAATCATTAATGATTCAATTACATCGAAAAAAATAAATGAAAATAACCAAGCAGTTTTTTTAATCATTAAGGTAAATTTCTAGGATAACTTCAAAAGTTTGTTATAACTACACTAGTCACCCCTATCAAAGTCTTTTTAAAATAAACAAATTACTCATTAGGACATCCCACAACTTTTAACGTTGTAGTAGATTCACAAAACCTCTCCAATCTCATTAGATAGTTTAGTACTACTTGTTTCTATACAACATTCTTAACATTTGCTCATTATTTTGTTCAAGGGGGGAAAAAGAGAGAGAGAATTTGCAGAGATACAAATACAGCTGGGACAGTGTTCCTCGGATGAGATCAGACCATTATTCTCCCTTTTGCTAATTCTCCATGGATCACATACCGAAAGGATGTACTCTTTGACAACCATTGGATGATGCATTCGTTAACCTTTCCCCTCATGCATTTTCTCATAGCCTTCAGTTGCATTTCTGTCAGACACTCACTTATCAACTCAATCACAATCACCCCTCTCGTATCTATTGACAGTAGAAAAATCTTTGACTCCTTGTGCACGTTAACCTTGGATTGAATGAACTCTTCTTTAGAACGCTTTAATTCCTGAAAGATATTCTTTTCCGTGTAAACTCGAAACTTATTTTGAAACCAGTTGTAAGTTCACTTTATACAAGACTGAATGCATGCAACATATATAATTAATGGAGTTAAGGAATTTTAAAGAATTTGAAGAGGAATGTTCATCCTGCTGGGTGCCCCCCTAATTAACAAAGCGCAAAATGAACGAGTGGCTCTGGGTATTCCAAGACATAGTACATGTCTGATGCTCCGCGTCTCAGATCTCCTTCCTGCAGAAAAAATTCCCTTTAGCCACTGCATTCACGAGGGTTAAGAAAGGAAAATAACGCATGAAAATATTTCAAAGAACATAATTGCTTATTTGAAAGTAGAATAACTCTATGAATAGATTTGCTCTATTTCTTGTATACAATGACTCGGCTCATTATTAAGGCGGCGTCAAAGTAATGTGTAATAGGATTAACAGATCATACACTCAATACACCTTTTTTATAGTCTTAGATTTAAATTTTAACGAAACGTTATCAACCTAACCACCATAGACAGTAGCTGAACAGAAAATAGAAAAAAAAAACATCATGATACAGTGCAACTTGCCCTCCACTTCAGCCTATCATTGAGAATGTCATCAACTTGATCGCTTTTCAATACTCTTTGCATCGCATCACAGCGCATCTTTAACACCCTCCTTCATCCTAAAGTTGCCTTACTGCCCTTTAAACCAAGGCATTTTGATCATTCCTCTGGCCTCTGATACTTTTCCAACTTAAGAAACCAAAAGCTGTAAGAACACAGAGGAACAAGCAACATAGAACCTGATGTTTTCCATTATGTTTGGATTTTATTGTCCAATAAATTCTCTGTGTATTCGTTCACAACACAATCATGTACGCCCTCTTATTATATATGCAGGAACATCCTTGGATGTGATCAGTATATAACTTCTATTAGGATTTAAAAGTGAAAGGCATATTGGATGAGTAGTGTGACAGAATTCCTAAGATGAAGCTTTTTATAATGCATGCGTCCATGCAATGTCCACCCACATTGTATGCTGCCTGAAATAAGAGAATACAACGACACAAGAACAGGTACAAAATAAGATTTCTGACTACAAAGTTATAGGTATATTGGTGTAAACATTCTTGACCTTCAAAATGGAAGCACTTCTCACCAGATATTATACGTCCCATATGCTAAATATGCCTGCCATGAAAACCTCACAAGCACATCTAATATGCATTGACAACAAGAGCAATAATGATATCAATGTGCAAAACACTAGCGGGATGAATCAAGGTAGATAAATCATGGCACATGTATAGGTGATTCAACATACATGGTTTGAGCATTTGGTGGAGACTAAAGTTACCTCTAATCAGATGGGGAAAGTTGAGTCTTCTATAAACCCATCTTCTTGGCCATTTATATCAAATATCTCTAATACTTTTAGTTGTTGTATTCTTATCAGATGGAATCCAATTGTATATAATGTCTCTTGCTTGCACTCCTTTCTCCAATGAATTGTCACATGTAAGGTCTGGTCGATGGCTATGATTTTGTTGTCAATTATATGTATAGTCTCAACATTCCTATTGGTTGTCAAGATCTTTAGGCTTACTTGAGACAACATGCACTAGCCTTTCAATCTAAACCTTGACTCATATTGGGTGAATTTAATGCAATTATGAGTTAGAGGGATAAATCTAGGGTGATCCTACTTGGCATGGGTATATGGATGACTTTGGTTGTTATGAGTGGGAAGTGAAACTACTTAAAGTTCTTTATTTAAGGTTAAGGTTCACTTGGCACAATAGTCAACATGGTCGGAATACTATTCTTGAGAAGTTCGATTAAATATTCAGGAACACAACTTGGTTCTCTGTTTGCCCGACTACATGCTTGGTGTTCTTACCCAAAAATGCCTATGATCATAGTGTCATGATAGTACAACTTGGTCCTCCTCCTTCCAAGTTCAAAACTTCATTTAAGTTCTTAAATCTATGGGCTGACATGGATGATTTCTTGGATTTAGTTGGGGATACCTTGCAAACCCCTGTAGATGGAAACCCTATGTACAAGTTTACTAAAAGATTGGATTTGTTAAAGCCTAAGCTGAAGTCCTTGCATCACCATCACACTAGCCATATATCTAGCCGTGTGGTGGAGGCAAAAGCGAAATGAGATATATCACAAGTCCTTCTTGATGGTTTTCCTTAGTCGGAGGAGTATGTGAAGGATGAGAGGGAACTTATTAGGAAGTTTTCCAATTAAGTAAGGATGAGGAGGCTTTTTACAAGCAGAGGTCCAGAATTCAGTGGCTAAACTTGGGAGACAAAAACACTAAGTTCTTTCATAAGTTATTACTCCACATATAGGTTAAGAACAAAATTCATGGGTTGACTGGTGAGGCAAAAATTCAGGTTCATGATCAGCAGGGCCTAGGTCAGTTGACAGTTCGTTACTTTCAAGGTCTACTCTTTTCTCACTCGTCCATTCTTATCGGGTATGCCTCCAAGCACTTTTCTAGTAAGACTCCTCTTGACATGGTGCCTATCTTGGATTCTGATATCATTGATGATGAGATCAAATAAACTTTATTCTTCATCCTAGATGAAAAGGCTCCTGATTTAAATGGTTATACTTTTTTGTTTTACAAGAGAAGTTGGGACATTGTTAGTAAGGACTTCATTGCTAGCTATTGTGAGGTACTTCTTTCCTTCTTATGTTATTCCTAGATGTATTAATGCTACTAGGATTGTTCTCGTTCTTAAGATTGAGAATCTTGTCACTATGAATGACTTTAGACCTATCTCATGTTGTAATATGATGTACAAATGCATCTTTAAAGTCATTATGAGTAGATTGAAAAGGATTTTTCCTAATTTGTCCTACTCTTACTACTTTTGTTCCTGGTAGACGGATATCAGATGTCATTTTATTGACTCAGGAGCTTATACATTGCTATTATGAATTGGACCCTTCTGGGTTAGCCTACTGTGACATGGTGATATTTACTTCAATGGGCATCCTTACACTTAAGGAAGAAAAAGGAGTTCATTTATCTATTTGCTCAGTTAGTCATCTCAGCCACAATTTATCTCATCTGGTATAAGCCATGTCTTCCACTAGTTTTGTTGACCTCATCAGGATGTTAGTGAGGAGATTCTTGAGCTTGTCTGGTCTTGTTTGGTGGAGTTAGAACCAAGGTATCAAATTCCTCTTAATCTCAAGTCCATTTGGCGTCTTCCAGTGTTATAAGGTATTTTGCTTTTGTTGTTACCCGAGTTCTGATTTTTAGGTTTGTTGTTGTTGCTTACCCGATTGACTGATTCTGGGTTTTTTATAAACCAGTCGACTGGTTCCCAGGTTTTTGGTTTTTTGTTTGAATAACCGGTTGTCCGATTCTAGGTTTTTTATAAACGAGTTAACTAGTTATCATATTATTGCTTCGGCTATCTATTTTCTAGAGTTTTGAGTTTTCTTTAACTTTTGCTTTGTTTTATGTTGCTTAAGGTCATTTAGATCTGGGTAACGAAACTTTGTACTTCTTGGTGTTTGCTCCAAATATTTTATACAGTTTTACCTTTAATACAATTACACATAACAAAAAAAAAAAAAAAAAAGGGTGATTCAACATACATGTCACTACAGGCTATAAAGCCAATAAAACGAGACAAGATAATCACTACCATCTGGATTGAAAAGCAAAATATGGAACATCCACCGGTTGTTTCTGCTCTTTCAGTTTCAGATTGTTTAAAGGACAAGCTCGTATCATTTGGAAGCTTTGGCATTTGATGTGCATCATTTACAAGAAACTACAAAGAACAAGAGGTTGCTACCACATGAGCTACTCACTTTTCTTCTTTCGTTCTATCAACAAAATTATTCTACACACATGCATGACCAAGGCATTGTCTAGAACCCAAGCAAGTCGATGTCCTTAAGAAGTTTAGCAGCCAGGCAGTCAGGGGTGTAGATTGCCTCTGCTAACAACACCTTCTGTTAACAAAGATCAAAATAAGAAATGAGACAAAGGGGTTTATAATTAATAAAACATTCAACTATATTAACTGCACTACTACTCATCAAAATTAACCGTTCCTTTCATATTTCATGCAGTGATCCATGCCATTCCATTCACCCCCGTGCTATATAACTTGTTGTTTGTTAATTTTTCATTTTATGTTTGCAAGGACAGATAGCTTTGGTCTAGGCTGGGGACCTTTAGAAAGATGCAAGGGCCCAATATTTCAAAGGCTAGGTAAGCACAAGCCCATTGATGAAAAAATCAAAGAGACAAGATGGATTAGATTACTAGTGGGTCGGAGGAAAGCAGAGGCCCAACCTTAAACTGGTAAGGACCTTGAAGTTGAGAGGGTGCTTTAAGCCCATTATCAAGTATACATCAGATTAGAGTACTGGACATCTCTGGAGCCCGGGCTTCCATTCAATTCCAGAAAGGTCACTCACTCTCCAGTGAGATGAGATGGGCGGGAGGGCGTGGAGCCCTCATGTCGGAAACCACGCCATGACCACTCGTGTGCATGTCCGTATGATATTTCCATCTTATCCACCCTTTTTCGATTTTTTTGACCAGTGGAATGGTGCCAGGATCCATCGGAGGAGTCTTCTGCAGGGGACACGGAAAAAACAACCACAACCTTGCTGGAACTCACCATCATCGTCATCTAGCCACCACTACTCCACTAGCTAACAACCAACAACATCCCTCCCAGATCTAAAGAGCCAGCCACTTGATAATTAAAGTGGTATTCAGTCAAACGGTCAATCACATTGCAACGTAACGCAAATCCATCTCTATTGATTCTTTCCTTGGTATATCGATAGGGAGTAGAAGCCAGGGACGACGCTTTTCATGGGACAACTCAGCTTCTACTCATGTTAGTTACACCTTACAAATCTCGTGCGAGCAATCCAAGGATGAATAATGAATTGGACCATAAAATCTTCTTGTTCCAGAGCTAAATTACAAAATAGGGCGTGCATCGCTAGCCTTGTTTAGTCTCTTTTTCCCATTTGTTTTTATTTTCTTCCCCTGCCAGCTCTAGTTCGTAGAATTTCGCACTAGACGGCAAAAGAATAGTCAGTGGGAAGCTTGATTCATCGTCCTTACATGGACAGGGCTATTGAACCCGGAGCGCATTAATTATAGATATGAATCCGTCCACTAAACCCCAAGCATTCCTTTTGTCCCGATCCTTAATTCATATGGATGGCCTTAATTTATCTCGTATCTCAGTAGCTCAATATTAATGAAATTCCGAATTTCAACCTATATTTTGTAAGGAGAAGAAGCAAACTTCCATTTTTTATTTGTTTTCATACGCCATGCCCAACCCAAGCGATGTATCGATTGCATAAGTTCTAGCCTGGCAATCGACCTCTTTCTCTCAAGTAATTATCAATCCAAATCACACACACATAACGTTCGAAATGAGACTCAGTGGGAGATTGATAGGGATTATGCATGTTAGGCAACCTGCTCATTCAATCATGTTCATCCAGACGTACGTGCTTAGCATAATAATGCCTTGTATTGGTAAAGGAGAAGATTGCAATTGTCACGCCGCTAAACTGTTATCCAATTGCTTGTTTGTTAACTTCTTGCAATCTAAACAATTTGGTTAAGGAAAACGAAAGCCAACTATAGAATTGCTCAAAAGTGCTGGCATTTGTTCTTTATTATTGCTCCAGAACCCCTGGAAAATCAAGCTTCATTCTTAGTAATTCAGGAAAATACCAAGACCCTATCAGTTTATACAATGAGGGGTATGGCAAGATGCAAAATTACTGTCAGTGATGTAGGATCAGCAGCGGGGCGATCAGAGACAGGAAGGCGACTATTTATAGATGATCGAAACGAAATGGAGTAGATTTGGAATGTTGCAGTAAAGGGTACCGGCTAGTGCACTAACTGGATGGGATTTAATTAGCGAGAGGTTTATACATATCACAGTACAGTGCAGTTGATACTCCCTCCAGCATAAACTAATTAACTAGAGCTAGCTAGCTACCAATCGAGTAAGGACTACATTAAGGCAATTGATCATCATAATTTACAGAAATACAAATCCTAAATAATAATAATAATTTATATGCACTATATGGAGAGTAGAATCCAATATGCATGGTAGAAATTAATTGATACTGGATATATAGATTCTATTGTCATGATCGCAGGAGAAATATAGAGAGTTCTTGTCCAGAACTGCCAACAGGATTAATCATGTGAAAGGACTCGGAATCAGCAGAGCCAACAACTCGATCGAAACTGGCTCTCAAGTACATGAGGAGGTCCCCTGCCTCCCCGGCTGCCAATGGCAAAACACCAGCACCTACTGAGACAGACTGCATGAGTTTGAGTACAGCCACATCGCTCACACTCATCTTCCTCCGAATAGCAAAACCAACCTTCCTTCCATTGCAGTACATGGACCAAACTGGCACTTCAAGGAGAGAGCAGCGCTCCTTTTGGGAATCATTTTGCCTTGGGTGGCAGCACTCCAGTGCTATGCGGAGCAACCCGTGCTGCATCTCCTTTGCAAGGTAGGCTGTGGGGACTGCGAATTCTAGCAGTAAGAGAGGAGAGCTACGCGTGTCGTCTTGGAGGCAAAAACTCACCCGACCTTTCCTGTAACCGAAAAAGGTGCCTGTTACGGTGGTGGTGGTGATGGAAGGTGATGATGATGTGTATCGTTCGTCGGTATCACTGGCAAGGGAATCTGCGGATGCTTGAAAGCCACAACAGGCAGGGACCATACATTCCACAAGAGACCTGAAGGACCTGCGGAACCTCACTTCCCTACCACAATCTACGGAGGTCGGGGTGTCCATTATAGGGACCATACCTCTTTGGTTGCCCAAATCTATCATCATCCTCATCTTCTATATATTGCTGAATAAATCGATCCTAGGAATCTATCTATCTATATAGTCAAGGTAATTATATAAGCATTAGCAAGCTAGCTAGAAATTAAGGGAGAATATAGTACTCCTACTCCGCAGATATATATTTGAGCGGGAGGGATTAATTCAAGAAAGAATATAATTATATATGATTAGGTAATGTATTTTACTGTAGGTAGGATGATACCTGTGGGTGCTGCGAGAGAATAATATTGTTAGTACTAGTGAACTGGAAAGCTCAAAGTAGACGAGGAAAGAGGCAGTGGTAGTAGCTAAAGAGAAGGGATGGATTATGGTTATGAAGAGGGGAGGGAGTCGTAGAGCCAATAAATAAGCAGAAGCAGAGGAAGCAAAGGCGTCGATGAGAGAGGGACAGGGGCAAAAAGGGTGGTGTGGGTGGTGGGTGGGCCCTGGAATCGGGGGCAATAATTCTGCCCACGAGGGAATGTGGGGTCTGCTCTTGGAAGCACTTGTGAGGGTGGAGCGCGTGATATGACTTCTTGGATTGTGAAACAAAGATTAAAAAAAAAAAAACATGACTGTAAGACCAGAAAAGGGTGGGTTAATATAAGGTTAATTTGTAGATTATCGGAGTGATCAGTATCAATTATTTTAGTTACATTTGCGTTTTGTTCTAAGAGATTGGATTTTTTGAGCTAAATTTGAATGAGTCTTGAATTACTAAAAATCATCTACGTGTTCTTATTACTTAAAACCCCTTTTGAATTAGATTTCAAATCGTAAATTACTAATCAAGAATTCAATTTATACTTATTGGATTTTTTATTATAAATCTTTTAGATCAAAGCAAGTTTAAAACAATATACTACTACTAAGGGTATTTGGATTTTGATTTTGCTTTTGCTTTTTCCACCACCAAAATACTTTCATTTTTTAATTTCCATGCAAATACTTTAAGAATGTAATAGATATCGAGATGGCATGCACGAGGCAATGATTAGACCCGACCAGTCTTGCCCTGTCCCAACCATTTCCTGCTCAAAGATATCGACCTGACCTGATGTTCCCCTCCCCGGCCCGGCACGGCACCAGTCTCTTTACTTGTATGATTGCTAAATTTCACACCAGGATTTCACGATATTATGAATAATTCACTGTCCATAATAGACACCCTAATGAATCAATCAAGTTCACAATAATTGCCTCCCATTTACCCCTAAACTGCTACTTAACAAAGCAATTATTGTGGGATAATTCGCTATGCACTCTCTCCCTTTTCCTGAGCTGTTTCTCTACGTTACTCTGATGTCTTTCCCAATTGTGATCCAACCATTCACCCGGCAGGACAGAAAAAGGTTCCTTTCTCGTAAGATAATATTTTCGTTAGAAAGAAATTTAGTAATCACCTCGGCATAAAAAGTTTTTTTTCCTTACATTTACACATTCCTCAGCGATTGCGCGTTACGACTCATCTTTCCTTCTTTAACTTAAACGTTATGCCCCTCTTGACTGGAAAAAAGGGAGCCAAGGCAACGTTTTTTTATTGGTTAAATAATGTTTTTCAATGTTTTTTTTTATTTTAAATATATTAAAATTATTTATTTATTTTTAAAAAAAAAATTATTTTTGATATAATTAAATCAAAACAATCTAAAAATATAAAAAAAATTAAAAAACTTTGAGAAGAGTGTTTTTGGTATTATGATATCTTTTGTAATTGCAATTTAAAAAATTATATTTAAAAAAAAAGTATAAATTATAGTTTTTTTTGTAAGCTTCTAGCGGGGTACATATAAAACTTTAATGTCTATTAATTAATCAAATACTTTAAAAATTATAATTAGGATAAAAAATAGTTTCAACCACTCTTAACTCTAATACTAAACCAACCCTAAAAATGGTTTTAAATTATTTATTGTTCTAATTTATAGCTTCTTGTTTAACACTCTAAAATTTTTACTTTTCAGTAAAAATTCCAAATTTCAAACGCGATATCTTATAAAAGACAAGTGCCAAAGTTACAAGAATTGTGTGCTGCTTTTAGAATATTATAATGAAACTTAATTAATCAAATGCTTCTTTTAGTTTTAAAAAAATAATAATAACTGTGGTGTTTTAAGAGCATAGCAATACTAATAAAAAGGGATCGTACAAAGTTCATTTTTTAACATGTTTAACAAGTTTTATTAGATCGACCAACACAAAGAAGTACTAATCATAATCATTAATGTAGGCATACATAATCATGGTTCTAATTAAGATTAATTTCTTAATTTGTCAGAGTGCATGTATGTGTGTGTGAATACGAGGTTATATTTGCTTTTGGTTTGGGTTGCTTCGATGATAGTTTAGAACAAAAAGGTAATTACCATGTAATTATTCAAACTAAACAATGTTTTGATGCCACTGGAAAATCAAAGGGTGGCAAAGGCAGGTTTCTTTTTGAACATGTGGTAAAGCTAGTTGAGTCCCCAGGAATTAGAGGAGAAAAACGAAGCCATTGCAATCATGTCCAGAACATTAATTTTGGCCCCCACAGGAACAGAACTTAGGTTTTTGCACGCTTCGGTACCTTTTTAGCTTAATTATTCAATAATTCAAGGCTTCCCCACCACTATATACTTTCCTCTCCACCTTGGAAAAGGGTAGCAAGCACACGCAGATACAGCAACAAAAAAAAGCATGCTTTTTTTGAAAGAAAACATGCCATCAGTTTTCATCAAGACATCAAAATATAAAGCTACTAGTCTGAAAGAAACAATTAACTATAAACGTTCGATATAATGCTGCTATTATGGAAGAAGAAAAACACAATTTTCTCAGCTTTGCATCGAACCAACTGCGCCGGGAAAGAGCATCTGCACTTTTTATGTCGACTCATTGCAAGAACAAAACAAAATGACAGGATCTCCCCCACATAATTATATATTCCTCTTTCCTTTATGAAAAGCAAAGCCTGCCTTTTGTTCTTTTGATAATGGGTTGCAATCATGTCATTGCCCCCATTCAAATGTGCCTGCTTCGATCGATCGAACGCATGAGACTTCATTTCACAATATTCATGGCAGAATTATCTGGCTCTCCCTCATCATCATTGTATCTCGTCTTGGTCTACGTACATACAGGTTTACCGGGCATATTAATATGATTACTCTAACTTATCTGTGATTAATATATTGTTCTAATGGATGCCTTTACATTCCATTTCCACCACGGAATATAATAGATTTTTTAATGACTTTCTTTTTTTCTTTGTTTGTAACATAGTATGCATGTATATTCATATAATTAAATAATCGGGCCGGGTTTAGGAGCAAGATCTAGTGCTCGCACCTATAATTAGTGGAAGATGGAATCTCTCTTTGCTTTATATCGCACATTTTATTTGAATTTAATTTAAATTATGTATGACTGATCCATGATATTAATTACATTATACATGTTTCTTTTTGTCGTGATGGAACATAGATACGACGAACCTTAAGACTTATGGCGCCCAGGCTGTTAAATATACACTACAAAAACGCTTGTCATGATCAGAGTGACAAATGTCGATGGAGTTGGGTACAAACAAGCTTTTACATGGGGGAGGGGGACAAGTATAGTTTTTGCTGTTAAAGTGGAGGTTTCTATCTCAACATGCCACGTAATTAGGAAGGGTTAGTGGCAAACTTGTAGGGGCAAATAGTTGCATCCTGTTTCGCTCAAAAGTGAATATTGATTGAGAATTTACGCATCCATTTGACTTTTGCATCAACTCCAAATATTTCTCCTTGGTGCCTTTTGCATTTTGACGCAGCCCTTGTGCTCTAGCCTGTAGCCTGTAGCCTGTAGCAGGCAGGAGCTTCTTGCCTTTTGCTCTTCCCCCTTCTTCGTTGTCGCCGCCTCTAAGAAAAACAACTTTGGGCTTAGCCTCCTAAAGCATAGCCTTTGGGCTTCAGTTACTAACAGGCCGAAACAAAGATTCAACGGTCAGCCTGTACCTTTGAGGCCAGATCTTCCCACTTAACTAATCTGGATCCCCAAACTTCACTTTTGCTTCCAATGTCCCCATCATCTCCTCCTCCACGTATCGCTTCCATGATTTTAAATATTTCAAGCCGTTATTGGATTTCATCTGCATAGCGCATGTCTTGGAGTATATTATGCATTATTTTATAAATTATTTTTTATTTGGAAATATATTAAAATAATATTTATTTTTAATATTAGCACATCAAAACGATCCAAAAACATATAAAAATTAATTTCAAGCTAAAATATTTTTTAAAATTTTCAAAAGCATGATTGGACTGCAATGACAAACAGGACCTTAATAGATGCGATGTAATGAAAACTTGGAATGAAGAGAAATTAATAAATGATAAAAATAATAATAAATAAGACGAGTAATGGAGAGGATTACTTCCATAAATAAATCTAAAGGTATTGTAAAAGTTGAAAAGAGATTTACGAATTTTAAGTTTAAAATTCGTAACATCGATGAAATCGGTAGCGGGTTTCAACAGATAAAAAAACATAAAGGATTAAATGAAGGGTAAATGGTCAAAATAAATAGCCCCTTCATGTTTATCTCCTGATGGGTCCAGCAGCAAAGGAAAAGAGAAAAATCAAAACTTTTCATCTTCTTTATTCTTTTTCTTTCCTTAAAGTGTTAATGGAGCTTTAACTTAGGAAAGTAGAAGTGAGGGTTTCTTGTAAGAGATTAACACCAAGAATTTATGGGTTAAGAAGAACAAGAGAGAGAGGGGGGTATGATTAGAGAGAGAAACATGGTTGTAGAAGGAGGAGGAAGCTTGTAAGGAACTCTTCTCAAATCATTAGGTAAAGTGTTCTAGTAACCTAATTTCTTGTTAAGTTGTGTTTAATTTAATGCTTAGGGGAACAAAATCTTTAATTTGTGATTTTTTAGGGTTCATGTGATTTTGAATGGAAATTCTAAATTGAATGAACTCATAACAAGTTAGGGTTGTAAAGACATGAACAAATTAAGATTAAAAAAAAAAAGGCTTTGAAAAAAAAAATCTTCGAGAATTTAATCAAGTTGTGGTTGTCCATGGAAGAGTTATATTAGGACTGAAATTATATGTTATTAAGATGAATTGAATGTGTACATGTGTGTAAAATCATTTAAGGATTAAGGAAAACATCTAGTTGCTTGCCAAACTTATGTTCTCCATGAAGCTAAAATTTCAGACAAATTTATTACTTGTCTTCTAACAGAAATTAAAACTTGAAAATAATGGCATTTTGGATAGGTTTCTTCATAAAAGTTATAGATATGAATGCTAACTTTGAAATGAAAGTGGCCTTCACAAAAACTGGTCTTGATATCTGCGACTCCTAACATCAGCTAAACACTAAGTAAATATCTAAACCGATATAACTCTTGGATAGATTTTGGATGTTACTGTGATTTGTTATTTTAAGCTTCCAAACGGTATAGTTGGGTGTTTTGTTCTTCCTAAAAGTTGTAATTTTATATCTTAGCTTTCCAACAAGACAAACTAAGCCCAATAACTCCGTTTATGATCAAAACACCAAACAATATTCATGTTTGGTTAGACCAAACCAATTCAGGACTTGTCATTTCTAATTTTTTGCTTGAAATGGGGTGTAATTTCTTGTTTGGAAGGGATAATTATTATGTGAATAAGCATAAAAAATACATTCTTAAACAAATAATGGGTGAAGCTTAGGTATGACTATGATTTGTGTAAAATAAACTATAACATATTGTATGGGCTTGATAACATGTAAAGTTGAGGAAAGAATGGAAGAAGAGTGTTAATGAACATAAAGCCTATATTTCAGCCAAATGGAAAAGTTACGGGGAGGTTCTTCATTTGTGTATCTTGTATATACATGCTTAAGATGAATACCTTTTTAGTAAATTTATGGTGACGTCATGGAATGAGATTGTGTATTTATAAGGATATAATCTTGAATGGATTTATTCAATGTAAGTGAATGCTTGTTGTGAAAATTGAATGATAGAAGTCAAAGGATATTATGAAGTCTAGGAACATGTTAAACTTGAGAAGAATAGGAAGAAGGGCACTTGATAAATAAGAGACATGGATTTTGGCCATAATAAAAAAGAGTAAGGGAAACACCTTTCACAATAGAAGAATTTTGAGTACATATGTGTAGTTGATATCATTTTAATGATGTATTTATTTAGTGTACATGCATGTAATTGGGAAAAGTAAACATAAATAGATGAGTTTAAATGTACTTGAGAAAAGTACACATAATTGGTATTGATAATGATGTAACAAATGAGGAAAGAAGTAAAATGTTATGTTATTATGAAATATATATATATGAGATACTTGCAATAAATCAGAAAGGGATACCAAATAGAGAAGATAGCATGAGAAATTATAAATGCGTAAATATTAGGATTTGGGTATAATTAAGAATGCGATACATGGATATGTCATGGTTGAATTTAAATTAGTGGAGTGTACACTAATTATTATTATTAATTAGAAGTTGTTGGATATTATCGTGGGATAGGTGCTTGACACCTTAATACTTTTATTTAATAAATTTATCAAGTCAAGTAGTTACAAGTTCTTTGAATGTGAAATGTTTCTACATTAATATTAATGTATGAGAAACTAGTTACTCAATAATAAACGGTGGAACTAGTTACTTGATATTGGAGCTAATTCCTGAAAAATGAGCCAGTGACATTATTATATTTGTTTATTTATGAAGGTATTAAATCAATCTTAAAAAATAAAAGGATATGCATGATTTATACATGGGTTGCAAATAGTGAGATTAAAACTGTTATTTATATTGAATGGTAAAATAAATGAAGATGTTGATAATTTGGTACGATCCTGAAGAAACTTTGCTAAAAGTTAAATAGAGTGTATGTTACATTATTCAAAAAATACAATAATTGAGGATGTCATGTAAAGTAATTAATAAGTTATTTAGCTTAACAATTGATAACAATCATGACTTATAACGGACAAGGTGGATATGAGTTTTTTACTGCATTGACAGGTTAATATTTGAATATTAAATTAGGTATACTGACAAAGTTTAATAGAAAGGAGTTAATGTTTGGGAAGCGTAACGGCTTATAACAAATAGTAAGAAGTTAGACGTGCAGAGAAAAGG
>Ga0307508_10001459_pt1 | contig 26539 bp, 27 predicted proteins | sample 9_EM_MG_FD_203089 | JGI IMG/M metagenome (GOLD analysis project Ga0307508, IMG submission 203089) | Populus trichocarpa ectomycorrhiza microbial communities from riparian zone in the Pacific Northwest, United States - 9_EM | ecosystem: Host-associated > Plants > Roots > Unclassified | place...
CAGTAGTGTAACACTCGGGTGTTTCACCAACGGCACAATCGCCCAGGTGGTCACCAACAGTCTATCACCCTTGAGCGGGCAACATGTGTATGATGGCAGCGGAGCGACTGTGTAGTTCCTAAGAATTTGCCCGGGAGCGGGTGGGAAAGTTCACTAAGAGATTCGCGTTCGAAATATCACTAGAGAGTTGATCCGAGAAACAATGTAATATTGTTAAGGCTCAACTTCCAACTTATCATTGCTGATGCCTCTCTACATAGGAAACTGGCGCTCTTTAAATGTCACGCGGACTCTTTGGCCATCCTCCGTCGGGCTGACTCGGAAAGCGCAATACCTCGGTATTACGCAGCAGCGTCTCTCCTCGTCCGAGGGAGATATGGTTGATTGGGACCTGGCACTGATTGATAGGTATGGACCCCGAAGATCTTCGATCTGAGCACTTGCGAACAATCTCCGTTTGCACCCCCTTGTAGGCGTCGTCACCCTCGTGCTCCTGATCGCAGCCCTTACTAGCTAAATGCTTCTCAGGTGCCTCCGTGGTCGCAATCTATGAGTCTAGATGCTTCCAGGAATGTCTGGTGACGTCGGTACAAGTGCCGCAGCAATCGCAGTTAACTGAAGAATACGTCTCTATAACTTAACAAGTTAAGGTCCGATCTTCTTCAAACAACTGACAGATGGTCTGGCTCCCCTCATATACCCACCGGACCCGTTCCGCCTCGCGCGTCCTGCACGACCGCTCGTGAGTTATATTGTACCCAGAAAAAGTTGACATTTTTGCTGGTATACAGCAACTAGTAGCTTTTAGTATGGGTCTCGCGGAGGATAACCTTGACACCTCCCAGGGATGTGACCAGACCCCCGTCTGAGGCTGCCACTCATCCCCTTTCCCTTTGGTAACCTTGAGTTACCACCTGGCTGCTGTTGGGTCGGTAATACTCCTCTCTTTCAGAGCTCGCCCCAGCCTGTGACTTTCACTCATGAAATCTCACTCGGCCTCAATCCTCAGATTGAGTCCGGCTAGTCATACTAATTGCATGTCTTGGGGTGTCACCAGCGCGCTGGGTGTAACATTTACGACAACTAAAGTATTAAACCAATGTCAAGCAAGATGGGCACAAGAGCTGGCCGGCATTAACTTCAGAATCTACTACCAACCAGGCACTTAGAACGGAAAACCAGATACACTATTGAGGCGTTCGGAGTACCGCTCTGAAAAGGGGGGGGTAGAAAAACAGCCGATAACCACGGTTTTGGGAAAAAATCAGCTCGAGGAACGACTAACGCGATCGTTCATCTGCTTCTCGGTGCGGCTGGCATCACTCGCGGAAAGAAAATGGACGAAGGAATTCCTGGGAGACATCAGTGAAGAAGGAAAAAAGGACGAAGCCTATGAACGAGTGAGGAAACAGGAAGCGGTAATGGAAGACCTGTCACCGAAGGAACGAAAGGTCAGGGAATTGAGCTGCAAAAATGACCTACTATACCAATGGAACCTGCTCTGGGTACCGTAGGGACTGGTGCAGAGGATTATGGAATCAGAACATGACACAAAGGTGGCCAGACACATGGGACAGGATAAGACCATCGAGCTAATCCGACGAAACTTCTGGGGGCCGAAAATGAACGAACGAATCATCGACTTTGTTAAAAGCTGCCCTGAATGCCAGCAGAATAGAGTGTTCCGACACCAACCTTATGGACTGTCCTCCCCTCTAGAATTGCCCTACGCCCCATAGCAATCCATAGCAATGGACATCATTATGGAACTCCCAGTCTCGGAAGGCTGCGACCAACTATGGGTGATCGTTGACCGATTCACCAAGATGGCGCACTTTCTCCCCTTGAGAACGGAGGGAAAGACAGTGGCAGATCTGGCTGTCATCTTTGCCCGAGAGGTATGGAAGTATCATGGCCTCCCCACTGATATCGTGTCAGACCGCGACTCCAGATTTACCTCGGAAACCTGGAAGGAGTTCCTACGACTCTCGGGAATCCGACCCTGAATGTCAACCATGTTCCATCCGCAGACCGATGGCCAAACGGAGCGGCTCAACCAGATGATTGAAGCCTACCTCCGAGCGTTTGTCAGCAAGGAACAGAACGACTGGGTACGCCTGCTGCCAATGGCCGAGTTCACCTACAACAACTCGACCACCACGTGCAATAGCATGTCTCCGTTCTACGCTAACAATGGCTTCCACCCAGCAGCCATGGACCCTGCGTCAACGGAACCTCTGAACCCAGCGAGCCAAGTCTACGCCCAGTGGATGCACGCCGTGCACGACAAATCCCGGAAAGGGCTGGAAGACGCACAGGAGCGAATGCGCCGATACACCGACCAAGTGCAAAAGGAACCCCCGGCATACCAAGTAGGAGACCTGGTGATGCTCAGTGGCCACAACATCAAAACGCGCCGCCCCTCAAAGAAGCTGGACCACAAGAATCATGGTCCCTTCCAGATCGAGAAAGTTGTTTCCCCCCTGGCCGTTCACCTCACGCTGCCCCGGAAATGCAAGATTCACAACGTCTTCCACATATCGCTGCTCAAACCTTACCAAACCTGCGAACACTGAGCACCAACGGATCCTTCAAAGGTACTCCGAGAAGTGGACGACATTGAACAATCAGAAGAATACGAAGTCAAGGAGGTTATGTCCTCAGTCGAGCGTGGCCGGGGGAACAACAAACGAATCTTCTACCTCGTCAAATGGCTCGACTATCCGGAACGCACGGATTGGACAGAAGAACCATTCGACAACTTTTCAGTAGGCGGCCTGGAGAAACTCGGCGAGTTTCACTGACGAAATCCAGACATGCCAAGGGACTACCGGCTCACCGAGGGGTAGACCAAGTTCCACCGAAGACCTGGCGGTAGTGGGCTGAAGGGGAGGAGGACTTCAGCACTAAAACACTACGAGACCAACAAAAAGGACCCGCTTCTCAGGCAACCATGAACAAGCCACCGACCCGACACCCGACGAAGAGTGCAAGCGAACGAAAAACGTTGAGAGTCAGGAAAACCGTTCAGAACAGATGCATCGACCTCTTGGTGACCGACTCGGACCGGCGGAACCAGCGCAGGCGGCACATAAGCGGTGAAGTGAGTCCCCGACAGCGCTGTCACTGCTCCAGCATACTAGTCTCCCCCTGGAAGGACGTGGGTGCGGTCACTGCCGAGTATACGGGTTACTAGCACGAAGGACACCATGCCTCTCCTGATTCCCTGTGCCGACTGCGACCCCGGAACCCCACCGAGTCGGCCAAGCCTTGAGACAGCGCGGCGGTGAGTACGACTCAATATGACACGACGGTATGAGTACGCACCGGCCTACTCAGAGGGCCCAGCCATTCCGACGGATTACAGAGAATGATGCCCTGATCCAGTGGCTGGGAGGGCTGTATGGGTGGGCTACAGTCATGGTAACTATACTACACTAAAGTTACCCCACGAAGAGCATACATACAAGAAAGAACAGAAAGAGACAGGCTACCTAGATAAAGGCAAAAAGTGTCAGCGCTTGGGACGAGGCTAAGAGGGAGTGGAGGTAGTGTTACACCTGAATATCACGAGTACGTAGCTAGGCTAGAAAGGAGGCATACGGAAGGATGACGGAGTGCACTCAGAGAGTCTGGGAGGGAGATAAGGCCCGGAGATGAGCTTACGGCCAAGACGGACCTAAGACACATATCTCCGGAGGTGAGGGGAAAATTGCAAATGACGGGGAGCCTTGGCTATGACCCCTCCAGAGTGGATGCCACGTCGCCTGCTGATGGTGCACGATCCACTGGACTTGGGCTATGACCCCTCCTCCGAAAGGAGAGGATGCCACGTCACCTGCTGATGGCGCACGGAAGAGAGTCCGGCAGGAAAAGCACTCCACCTGCTTGCATGAAACCTCATCTCCCCTTATCTACACCCTGCCAGGGCCAATGAGTCGCCCACGGGGTCATGCACCTCGGGGAAATCCAAAGTCCGAGTCACCACTTCTCACAACGGCTTCACTCAGAAAAAAAGACAAAGGCTTTCCGCCCCGACGGAAGAAAACACAAACATCCTCACGAAACACTACCACCGAACCCACACACAAGATCTAAGATTATTCCGTTGTGAATTAACGAAAGTAGCCTGATTACCTTTGATTCTCTTTACACTCCGGTTAGGATACAACCCCAGTGTCACCACCTGGTACGCCGGTGTAGCAGGGGATCAGGCCGGCCATACATTAGTCTCTTCGCCAGAGCCGGTCAAAACCAGTGGCTCTCAACCGGCCACCCACGCCTCGCCACAGTTAAGGGACGGCTGCTGGTCCTTTCGGGGATTACAATACCTTTGCTCTTCTTGCTTGTTGAAAAAGTCCTTGTTTGGATGAAGTCCTCCTCCCCTTCATCCAACTACCCCCCGACCGTACTTCAACCCTGTCGGCTTTGATATGCACCAGGGGCGGGTCGGAGTCTAGCCCTTGGTGAGCCGGTAGTCCCTCGGCGCGTCTGGGTTCCATTGGTGGAACTCTCGATGTTTCTCCCGACCGCCTACCGAAAAGTTGTCGTATGGCTCCTCCGTTAAGTCTTTTTGGTCCCGGTAGTCGAGCCACTTGACGAGGTTCAGGATGTGGTGCCCTTTCTTGGTGCTCCCAAGGACCTCATCAACATCGTACTCCTCACTTTGTTTGATATCGTCAGCCTCTCGGAGGATCTTCGAGGGGTCCGGCGGCTCTCGGTGTTCACTGGTTCGGTAGGGTTCGAGTAGTGACACATGGAAGACATTGTGAATCTTCCACTTCCGAGGGAGCATGAGTCGAACGGTGAGGGGCAAGACGATCTTTTCCACCTGGAAGGGGCCATGATTCTTGTGGTCCAGCTTCCGGAAGGGTCGGCGCGTTTTGATGTTGAGCCCGTTGAGCATCACCAAGTCTCCGATCTGGTACTTCGGGGCCTCGGTGTGCTGGGGGTCCCTGTAGCGGCGCATTCGTTTGTGCGCTACCTCTAGTCGTTCGGCCGATGCCTTGTGTATCGCGTGCATCCAGTGGGCGTAAAGCTTGCTGGCCGGGTTCAAGGGTCCTGAGGCGGCTGGGTCAGAGGACACGGGATGGACGCCGTAGTTGGCGTATAACGGAGACATTCCATTGCCCATGGTGATCGAAATATTGTAGGCAAATTCTGCCATCGGGAGAAGGTCTACCCAGTTGTCCTGTTCGTGGCTGACAAACGCTTGAAGGTATGCTTCGATTGTCTGGTTGAGGTGTTCCGTTTGTCCGTCAGTTTGGGGGTGAAAGGCTGTTGACATCCTGGGGCAGATGCCGGACAGCCGCAGGAACTCTTGCCATGTCTCAGATGTGAACCGTGAGTCTCGGTCCCAGACGATATCCGTGGGTAGTCCGTGGTGTTTCCAGACTTCCCGTGCAAAGGTGACTGCTAGGTCCGCTGCCGTCTTCTTTTCCTTTTCGAGAGGAAGGAAGTGCGCTATTTTTGCGAATCGGTCTATAACCACCCACAACTGGTCGCATCCCTCCGAGAGTGGCAGTTCCATAATGAAGTCCATTGCGATGGACTGCCAGGGGGCGTACGGGAGCTCTAAGGGAGACAAGAGTCCGTATGGTTGGTACTGTGCCGCCTTGTTCTCCTGGCATTCGGGGCAGCTTCGGACGAAGTCGACAATTCTTTCGTTCATCTTCGGCCACCAGAAGTTTCGTTGGATCAGCTGGATCGTTTTATCGTGGCCCATATGGCCGGAAATTTTTGTGTTCTGTTCTGATTCAAGGATCAGTTTTTTGAGCGTTCCATCCTCTGGGATCCAGAGCATACCCTTTCGGTAGAGTAGCCCGTCCTTGATCTCGTGGACATCGTCCGTCCTGACCTTTTGGTCCCTCTGCCGTACCTCACAAGGGTGGGCAGCTGCCTCCTTGACCTTCCGGTCATTCAATGCCGCATTCCCCAGCACTGCTTCTAGTTCCTTCCATGCGCCCTGATATTCGTTGTCCTTTTTTCCTGCTTCTGGCACCGCTTCCGCAAATTCTTTCAACCATTCCCATGGTGGGAGTGAGGCAAGCCTTGCTGATGAACAGATGAATGTTCTTTCTCTTCTATCTGGCTCTGCGAAGTTGTCCTTCTGCAAAACTGTTGTAATCGGATGGTTTTCACTCCCCCCTTTTTCAGGGTGGTACTCCGAATGCCTTGACAGAGCATCTGGTTTCCCCTTCCGGTTTCCTGGTCGGTAGTAGATGCGGAAGTCGATGCCTGCCAATTCCTGGGCCCACCGCGCCTGGCGACGATTGAGTATCATTGTGGTTGTGAAGTACTCGAGGTTTTGGTGGTCGCTAAACACCTGGACCTGATTTGTCACTCCTTCGCAGTATTGGCACCAGTGTTTGATGGTATCGACGATGGCCAGAAGTTCCTTGTCATGGATTTCGTAGTTGATTTCCACCGGCTGGAACTTTTGGGAGTGGAATGCCACAGGGTGCAGTCTTCCCCTGTCGTCTCTTTGCGATAGGATGGCTCCAATTGCGAAGTCGGAGGCGTCTGTTTTGATGATCACAGGTCTTGTGGCGTCGAAGTGGGCGAGTATCGGCGCCGTCGTGAATCGTCGTTTTAATTCCTGAAAGACTTCTTCTACTTGTGGGTTCCACTCCCATTCCTTCTTGTTTCCTTTGGTCAGCTCTATCAGGGGCCTGGCCACTCGGGAGTAGTCCTGGATGAAGCGTCGGTAGAAGTTGGTGAATCCCAGGAAGGACTGTACCTCCGTTAGCGATGCTGGGGTCTTCCATTCCAGCACCGCCTCCAGGAATTCCACTTCCTGGGTTTTCCACACGCATTTGTCAGGTGAGACCGCCAGTCGATTTTCCTGCAGTCTCGCTAGTACTTCCTTAACCCTCCGATCATGCTCTTCCTTGGTTTTTGCGTAAATCAGGAAGTCGTCCATGTAGACCAAGAGGCCCAGGTCGATCATGTCAGAGAAGACATTGTTCATCATGTCTTGGAAGGTTGAAGGTGCGTTGGTTAGTCCGAACGGCATGACTTGGAACTCGTATAGTCCGTAACGAGTTCGGAACGCTGTTTTCCATTCGTCTCCTTCTCGGATGCGGATCAAGTTGAACCCATTCTTCAGGTCCAACTTAGTGAACCATCTGGCTCCTTGCACCCGGTCCTGTAGCTCCTGCATCAAAGGAAGGGGGTAACGGTTGGCGATCGTTATCTGGTTGAGGGCTCGGTAGTCGACGCAGAGCCAGAGTCCCCTTCCGTTCGGTTTCGGTACGAACAAGATCGGGGATCCATCTGGTGAGGTGGATCTCCGAATTTTTCCTGTCCTTAGCATCTCCTTGATCCATTCCCTGAGGGTTTGGAGCTCATTTTCTGACAGGGGGTAAATCGGTCCCCACGGGGCGGTTTCTACCTCCTTGAGGTCGATCTTGCAATCATACGGCTGGTGTGCTGGCAGTTCCTCTGCTGTTTCTTGGCTCATGATGTCGAGATACCCCCTGAATTCCTCAGGGACCTGGTCCCGAGGATCCTTTTTATTTATTGCCGAGATGTAACTGATGATTCTAGCTTCCGGGTCAAGGGTAACGGTCTCATCCAGGGACACGGAGAATTCCACAGTTTTGTATCGCGTGCAACTTTCCAGGCAGTTGGGGCTGCTGAAGCGGAGTTCTTCTGAGTCCCATGCACCCTGGGGGGGGTGCTTGGAAATCCACCTGAAGGGGAGAAAAAGGTCGACTTCCAGTTCCAACGGTGCAACCTCGAATACTTCCCGGGAATAATGTTTTCGATGCTGGAGCAGGAGCGGGTCGGTGTACTCCATTCCTGCCCCTTTAACTTCTTCTCCTGAGCAGTTTAGCAGTGGGGCTGCCCTGCTCCTGCGGATTCGGGGTATGTCGAGCTGCTGAGTAATCCTTGCGCTGATGAGGGGTACTGCGCAGCCAGTATCGAGTAGGACTCGGACCGCGTATTGCGTGGAGCCCCATAAAATGATCATGGTGGTGATCGGTCTTTTGCCGCAATGTGGTTTGTTCGTAGACTTTTTGGGCGAGGCTCTATTAGGGTTTAGCCTTCTTCGTTGTCTATCCTGCGAGGTTCCAGCACTCAGTTCCTCCAGACCCTTTCGTTTTCAATTTGTTCCACAAATTATTGGGAAGGACTTGGGGTGCGGTGAGCCCCGTCCTCCTAAAAATCCAAGTCGTCTTGCCTAGCTGACTGCAGTGTAACTCCCTCTGCTTCTCACATTTCCTGGTCCTCGATTTTCACGTGGATCGCCTTTGCTTGTTTGGCGGCCGGGGCCTCGTTGGACCCATCCTCTCGTTTTCTTTTCCCGTGGAGGGAGCTGGCGGTTTTTGGTACCTCCCGCAGCTCCGTTCCCTTGACCGTTGTCCTGGCGTAACAATCCTGGGTGGTGTGGCTATCCCGACCGCACCTCCAGCAGCTGGCTTTACTGTTCCTGTGGAAGTCGATCTCATTTTGAGGGACCCCCTTGTAGGCATTGCTGCCGCTTCCCCAGTGACTTTCCGCCCACGATTTCCTTGGCTTTTCAGCCTTGCCCCCGAGTCAGACTTCCCAGTCTGCTTGGGGCCACTGCTCTCCTTGCCCTTTCGGGTATTGCCCGGATTTTTCCCATCCAGGCCATCCTTTCATCCTTCCTTCCCCGGCTGTACTTCGCGGGCTGCTTTCAGGGCCTTCCTGCGTTCCACATGGAGGCCGGCATTGTAGGTGGCCGTAAGGAAGTGTTCGTCATCTATGAACTCCTCCATATAGTGGGCGAAGCGCATGTCCAGGATGCTGTCAGGCATAGCCTGGTCGATTTTTCCCCTTAGTCCTTCGCCGGTAGCCTGGGCGTACACATTCAGGGCCCGGAATTCCCTGAAGTAGGCCTTGATGTCACCCTTGTACCGAAGCTGACTGAGCTTCAGCTGGACGTTGGCCGCTTCTCTTATATATCGGAATTCGGCCCGAATAGCTACGGTGTAGCGGGCTCAGATATCTCGGTCCGCCATCATTCTTCGTCGGTGGTGGTGTCCGGCCTTCGCGGTGTCGGACAGCAGTGTTCCTACCCAGGCGATTTTCTGGGCATCGAGGGTCTCTGGGTAGAACCCGATGTACTCGAGAACCAATTCCCACCAGACGTTGAATGCTGAGATGGGCTTCCCGTCGAAGGATTCTGGGTTTTTCAGCTTGAGCTACGAGGTGTTTATCCTTACCTCTGGGGCCCTTTGGTCGATTCTTGCCGCCGCGATCCCTTCACCCACCAGCCGGGCGATTTCTTCCGGGGTCAGCATGGTGGCGATATGGTCGGTTTGGAGAGGCTCGGCCCCTGGTGGGAGTCTCCCGGTGACCGGGTTTCGTGGTCTCTCCAGAATCATGTACATGTCATCATCGTCGTACGGCCTGGTTGGTTCTCTATTGCCCGGGGTCGGCTTGGGAGAGGGGGATCGCAGTAATAACCTTGTCCGTGGCATTCTTGGGGGTTCCCCTGCTTGTCCCGCGGTGACCACTTCCGGGGTACCTTCTCAGGAGGTGGGGAGTGGGGCCTCCTTCGCGAGGGCCGACTGTAGGTAACTGGGCGTGGTGGTCACTCATTTGATAGCACTTACCTCTGTTCGCAGCTGCTGCTGCTCCTTTGCCAGTCGTTCCGTTTCCTACTGTTGCTTTCGGGCCCATTTCTCGCAGTTGGCATTCCAGGTGTTTTGTTCCTCCGCCCGTTTTCGGTCCGCGACCTGGAGGAACTGGACTGCATCGTTCAGTCGTGTTATTCTGGTGATCTGGTGTCCTTCTTTTTCGGCCAGGTCTTTGTCGCGGGAGGTGATTGCCGTCCATACGTCAGCGGTGAATTTCTGAGCAGCACTGGTGGTGCGTATCAGCTCGGTTTGCATCCACTCATAGGATACCGTTGTGTTGGCCTTGGCTGTTTTGTAAACATATTCGAGGGCTTGGGTGAGCAGCTGGTAGTTCCGCTCGATGGCAATGATCCTCCGGTCTGCCCGGTCGTAGGTATCGCCGCACATGCCATAGAGTTGCTCCAGGTCCCACTGGGCTTGCTGATGCTGCGTTACCAGCAAGCGGACCCATGCGGTGGGATGTGGGAGGTCGATCGTGGGCTGGTCGGTCTCCGTGTCCGCATAGACCTCCAGCGCCGTTCAGGGGTACTCCAGTCGGAGCATGTTGACGTTTGACTCAGTCATTTTTAATACTCGTCCAAATGGTCGTAGGAGTGGATCGAGTAATCGTAGTCGCTGAACTGGTAATCAAAAAGATCTCGGAAAGTATATCCGTCACAGTCGATTGTTCGGTGTAGGAGCGTCTTTTCCCACCACTCGATTGTGTACCAGTTGTATGGTTCATAGTCACTGTCATTTTCCTGAGGGATGGGTCCGTCGATACGAGGATCCCAATGGTCAGTGAGTTCAGAGTCGATGGATTGAAATCCTTGATCGAAGTGATGAGTAGTAGTGGGTTCGAAAAGGTCAAGGTTTCCTTCAATGAATTCGTGTTCAAAGAAAATCATGAAGGTAGACAATGTCAATCGAAGGTGACTTGAGAACCAAGATTATAGTGTGACACCTGGGTACTCGGATACGGAGGTGGAGGTAAAGATATCGTATAGTCAGGTTCGATTGGTCTTTATTCACAGCGGAATAATCTTAGGTTCGTCGTGTCGGGGTGTTTCGTGAGTGTGGTATCCAAGGATGGGGAATCCAGACTTCTTTCTGATGTAGTTTCGAGCGGTATATATGTGATGTTTCTTTCATCACATGCTTCCTTTCTTCCCATCGATACGCCAGGGATTCAGTCTTCCGACGTACAGCCCCAAGGGGTTCTGCATGTGGGTGTGATTGGTTCTGATCGGTCCTAGCGATAAGGGTGGAGGCTAACAGTCAGCGACCTCGTTTTCCACCAGGCGCTAGTCTTTCGGACTATGCCGGATTCCTATCAAGGTCCTAGTCAGGATCGGTCGTAACTCTTTTCGGAGTTCGCCATCCCTCATAGTTTAACACTGGCCCCGCTCTGGAGTTATTCTTACATCCGTTCGTCATAGTCGTAAGGTCCTAACTCCGGGTCTTATCTCCCGTCTAGCCTCTCTCAGACCTGTCCTTTGACCTGAGCCCCGCTTATGGCGTGCGACTTGCAGGAAGCTAGTTACTACTCTTATCTCATTCTCGTATGCAGTGGCTACAAGAGTCGGCAGTGCCTCGGGTCTACCAAACAGGCTGGTCTAAGATCCATCACCTGCCGAGGTTACCCCTACTCTGCTTTCCCTTGCCGAACTGCTTTCCGAGACCCCAAGATTTCTTCGTGTATTCCTAGTTCACGTGACTTACCGTTCACTACCTTTCTCCTTGTACCTTTTTCCCCACTGTTACCCTTGGGTATAACAGCCGACTTTGCCATTGGAGCCGCCCTGTCACAGAGAGATGAGAAAGGAAGGTTACACCGTGTGGCCTTCCACTCCCGGAAACTCCAGCTGGCGGAAATCAACTATGAGATCTATGACAAGGAACTTGATGTCACACCCTGGTAGATTGGGGATGACAACAGGAGTATATATGGTACTTAGTCACGTGTCAGGAGGTCAGCGTAACACTCGGACCGAAAGCGACAACCACATAGTCAAGCACATGGCCCGAGTGCGTTGGATAGCCGCGAGGGGGTCCGCAGTGTACTCCGGTGAGGGGCTGGTACAGGCAGGGCGCCATACGCAGTTGCCACGGAAGAAATGGCCACGAGCGCTATCACTGACGAAACGAACACCCTCGCGGGTCGTAACACGCCTTACGCGGAGCATGACGCACACGCAGGGCTGAGAGAGTCTAGGCGGGAGATAAAGGTACAGGGTTAAGGACTACGGCCGTAACGGACGTACGCTATCTTAACTCCGGAGTCACAAGGAGCGCAAGATTGCAGAACACATGTGCGCTGAGGCATTATCCCACAGGTCTTCCCCTGTGCGCCAATACGCGGTCCCCACATCCCTCTGCATGAAACAGCCGACTACCTACGCATTCTTGTCGCTATCACCGACCAGGACCAATCAGCTCCGGGTATTCACCCACGCCCCTCATATGGTGGCGAGTGTACGCGTCCCCCTCAGCTAGGGTGCAGACATGACTCACGAGGTAGGGATCTGTGCAAACGGGACTCCCACCCCTCGTACGAACTCACACCCGAACGCCTACCCACTGGCAGCGAACGAAGAGAGATCACCTGACTACCTACCATGCCATATATCCGAGCTCCCGGCGCAGCAAGAAAGCTTGACATCAGACCCACACAAACACGAATCACGCCGAACAACAAATCTTAGATTATTCCGCTGTGAATTATCGAAGAGAAACCTGACTCCTCTACCTACTTCTACTTCTTCTCGATTTACCTCCCCTGCTGTGTACTCCTACACCCCAGGCTCACACTATAATCTAAGGAATTAAAAGTCACCTTACTTTTTGTCCTTCACGATAACGACCCCCTCGACTCCTGCAGCCGCGTCCTCGAACGTCGACATGCTGAGGATCGAACAACCCCAAACGGCGATTGAGATCTACTACGGTATTCGGCCCTCCCTCGATACCATCGAGATCCAGCAGCCCACTGCCTGGGTCCGTCTGCTAGTCCATCAACAGCGACAGGCCCACCGAGACCTCAGCGAACTCAAGCGAGCCCTGGGCGACAAGATCGATCGGACTGACCTCGAGGTCATCGAGATCGAACGAAACTACCAGGTCCTCTGCGAGGCAGTACAATACCTGTACTCCCAGCAGGAGACCGACTCCACGGTGTCCCACGAATGGATCCAGACAGAACTCATGCGCATGGCCAACGTCTCACAGCATTTCACCGCTGATATCTGGTGGACGATCGTGGAGAAAAATGCAGAAACCACCATGGCCGACCACCAGCGAGGCCTCCAGATCGCCAGGCTCAACGACGCCCTTGCCTTCATCCAGACTGCCGATGGGCAGAGGCGTCAGGAGCAAGCCAACTTCAACCACAACGGGGAACAATGGGCCGCTACACAGGAGGCCACCACCGAGAAGTTAGCAGCCGACAACGCTGCGATCAAGGCCGACCTCGCAGCCATCCGCAAAAAGGCTGAAGAGCTCAAATCCCGGAAGCCGACCTACCTCCAGACGGCCCGCAGGACCAGCCGACCTCCCACCATTCCGGAGAACCTGCGGTCGCCGCCGGGGGATCTGGAGGTACCGGGCCACCGCCACGACCTCCAAAGATCTCCCTGGCTAATAGCGAGCCATCTGAGGATGGCGACCACGACGACACCGACCTTTACTCCACACCTGGACCCCAGACCCGTAAAAAGGAAAAGGGGAAGGGTAAAGAGGAAGGAAAAAACAATGATGACGACGAGTTCACCCCCGAGAGACTCGCTCGCATGATCGGAGAAGGAATCTGGGCAGCTCAGGCAGCAGTGGGCCCCCAGCCACTAAGACCCGAGGCGGTCCACGCACCACGACTAAAAATGGAGAACCCATCGGAGTATGATGGCAAGCCCACAACGCCATTCAACACCTGGTGGGAGTCAGTAGAAGACTACCTCAGCTTCTACCCAGGAACATCGGAGGCTCAGAAGATCACCTGGGTCGGGACCCGATTGACAGGCACCGCGAAAGCCTGGCACCTCCACCGCCAAAAAATCACCTGAAGAACCGGAGACATCTGGGGAGCCTATTCGGAGGCAATCCAGACAGAGTTCCGAGACTCACGGGAAGCCGCCAATGCCCTCGAGAAGATCGGCCAACTCCACTACAAAGGAGACATCAAGGCCTACTTCGTCGAGTTCTGGGCCCTGAATATCTACGCAGGGGTCATGGGAGAGAGCCTCCAGGAAAAAATCGACCACACAATGCCCAGCGATATACTGGACATGCGCTTCGCCCACAACGCCTTCGACTTCCTCGAAGACGGGGATTTCCTGACCGCCACCTACGAGGCAGGAATCCATGTGGAAAAGAGGAAGAGACTGGAGGCAGCTCGGCGGCGGCAGGAGGGTGGGGGAAACAAGGATGCTCAGGGCTCCGGGAAGGGCCCTGGGAAGACCAAAAGGTCAGGAAAGTCTGGGAACACCGGCAGAAAAGAGGAAGACCACAAGCAGTCAGGAAAGACTGACTCGGGTGGTCAGACCGTAAGGTCAGGAAAGGAAAAGGTATGGGAGAATGCCCATGCTGCTTTGGCGGGAGTCAACCAAGCGGAGATCGACTCCCACAAAAAGGACAACCAAAGCGGTTGCTGGCGGTGTGGCGATAAAAGTACCACACCACCAAATGCTACGCCAAGGCAACAAAGAAAGGCACCCCTCTCCCTACCAAGGGAACCATGGCGTTGGCGTCCAGCACAGGAAAAAGGAAGCGCACAATGGACGACGTCCCGACAACCGAATCCCCCGCTCCGAAGCAAGACAAAGTCTCCGCCACCAAAACGGGTGACTCAGACATGCGAGAAGGCCCCTTCTGGGCCAACTCATCGGATGAGGCGGATTTTTGAAAGGCCAGGACATGCCGCACCCTGAGGCCATTACTATAGTTTGTGGAACATCTCGAAAACGAAAGGGTCTGGACGAGCCAAGTGCTGGAACGTCGAACGATAGACAACGAAGAAAGTTGGCTCCTGGTGAGCCGGCCACGCCCGTCAACACCACCGAGAAAGCACTTTGCGGCAACCGACCGATCGTGAAGATGGTGGTCCATTGGAACACAAAACAGGCCACCATCCACGCCCTCCTCGACACGGGATGCTCAATCGCACTTATCAGCAAATCCTTTGTTGACAAGATGGGTATCCCGTACCTCCCCCACCAAATCGATATCGTCATCCGCAACTTCACTGGCGATATCATACCAGGAGCTGGGCACGAATACACCAAGCCCATCCTCCTACAACACCGAAAGCACTACACCCAGGAAGTCTTCGAGGTATTCCCTCTGGAACCTGAGGTGGACGCGTTCCTCCCCTTCTGGTGGATTGCCAAGCACCCCCCGAAAGACGCCTGGGATTCACCTGAGCTCCGATTCAGCTCCCCCTCCTGCCTGGACCTCTGCACCAAAACCGCAGTCCGGGAATTCTCCCTGAGCCTCGACGACTCTATTTTGTCGCACCCCAAGGCCAGGTTCATCGGATATGTCTTGGCCGTAGACTTGATGGCCAACGACTCACTGGAGTAGGTACCGGAAGAATTTCGGCAGTTTCTCGGAATCATGGGAAAAGAAGCTGCCGACGTACTCCCAGAGCACCGCTCCTACGACCATGCCATCGAACTCAGGGCAGGAGAATCAGCCCCCTGGGGACCGATCTACCCCCTCTCGGAGCACGAATTGGAAACTTTCCGCGAGTGGCTGAAGGAGATATTGAGGACCGGGAAGATCCAGCGATACACCTCCAGCGCTGGCTCCCCAATCCTCTTCGTCCCCAAGCCAAACGGTCGTGGCGTTCGACTCTGCGTCGACTACCGAGGGATCAACCGGATCACGATCCCCAATCGGTACCCCCTCCCTCTAATGCAGGAACTGCAAGATCGGATTCAGGGAGCCCAATGGTTCACCAAGATGGATCTAAAGAATGGGTTCCACCTGATCCGGATCAAAGAGGGAGATGAATGGAAAACTGCCTTTCGCACTCGGTACAGCCTATACGAATTCCTCGTTATGCCCTTCGGATTGAGCAATACCCCCGCAACCTTCCAAGATATGATGAACCATATCTTCTGGGACATGCTCGACCTCGGACTTCTTGCGTACATGGATGACCTCCTCATCTACGCAAAAATGGTTGAGGAGCACGATAGAATCGTCCAAGAAGTCCTCCGAAGGCTATGGGAGAACAAACTGGCCGTATCCCCGGACAAGTGCGTCTGGCGGCAGACCGAGGTGGAATTCCTGGGATACTTGATCGGCAGAAAAGGGATCAAGATGTCTCAGGAGAAAGTCAAGGCGGTACTAGAGTGGAAGCCCCCCTCATCCCTGACTGAAGTCCAATCCTTCTTGGGCTTTGCTGCTTTTTACTGATGCTTTATCCAAGATTATTCGAGAAGAGCCCGCCCACTCACGGAGCTCACGAAGGGTAACGCCAAGGACTGGAGATGGACGCCCAACGCCGAGCTCGCATTTAAAGAGCTGAAGAACCGATTCACGACTGCCCCGATCCCGGCACACTTCGACCCCCAAAAACCAGAGATCATGGAAACAGACGCATCGGACTTCACCCTCGGAGCGATCCTCTCCCAACGAGACCACGAGAACCGCCTGCATCCGGTCGCCTTCCATTCGAGGAAATTCTCCCCCGCGGAAATCAACTACGAAATCCACGACAAGGAACTCCTCGCGATCGTCGATTCCTTCAAACACTGGAGACGATACTGCAAAGGCGCGGTACACCCAGTGCAGGTGTTCTCGGACCACCAGAACCTTGAGTACTTTACTATGACTAAGGTACTCAACCGCCAACAAGCTCGCTGGGCAAAAGAACTTGCCGGCATCGACTTCAAAATCTTCTTCCGACCCGGCTCACAAAACGGCAAGCCGCACGCACTATCCAGGCGTTCGGAGTACCGCCCTGAGAAAGGGGGGAGTGAGGACCAGCCAATCACCACGATTCTGCACCCATCCCATTTTTCGGGCAGAATTAGCGCTGCCGGCCCAGGAACTATCTACTTTTCCTCATCAGCGCAACTTAGTGGTATCCCGGCAAGGAGATGGAGCGAAGGGTTTGCAGGTTCTGTGTGGGAGGCTAGACAGAAGGACCCCGAGTACCGCAAGGTGCTCGAGGCCTTAGAACAGGAAGCGGCGTTGGATAGACCAGTGCCGAATGACGGCTCAGCCGTCGAGGAGGTTACCGCTCTCCCTCTTGAGGAGTAGCGGGCGGCCACAAAGGCCAGGAGAGAAATTCTGGAGCTGAGGGAAGGAATGGTATACCGGAAGGGTTTGTTGTGGGTCCCCAACGACAAGGATCTTATCCAAAGGATCCTCAAATCAGAACACGACATGAAGGTTGCTGGTCATATGGGGCAGGACAAAACGATCGAGCTGATTCGCCGCAACTTCTGGTGGCGAAAAATGGACGAGCGAATTATAGACTTCGTCCGGAGCTGCTTGGAATGCCAACGAAACAAAGCAGCGCGCCACCACCCCTACGGGCTCCTCCACCCTTTAGAGCTCCCCTATGCCCCATGGCAATCGATTGCCATGGACTTTATCACCGACTTACCGATCTCCAACGGATGCGACCAACTCTGGGTAGTCGTCGACCGATTTACCAAGATGGTGCACTTCCTCCCTCTTCCGAAGGAGGGCAAGATGGCAAGCGATCTCGCAATGATCTTTGCACAAGAGATCTGGCGGCACCACGGGCTGCCATCGGATATAGTGTCGGACTGAGATTCATGCTTCACCTCCGAAGTATGGAAAGAATTCCTCCGACTCTCAGGCATCCGCCCCCGGATGTCCACAGCCTTCCACCCTCAAACGGACGGCCAAACCGAACGCCTCAACCAAACCATCGAGGCTTACATCCGCTCATTCACCAATCACGAGCAAAAAGACTGGGTCTCCCTGCTGCCAATGGCCGAGTTCGCCTACAACAACTCGGTTACGGTCGGTACGGGCCTATCTCCGTTCTACGCCAATTACGGATTCAACCCCAATGCCACGAACCCTGCTGCGGTCAATATTCTCAACCCCGCCAGCAAGGTCTACGCGCACTGGATGCACACCATGCACGACGAAGCCCGAAGGGGTCTCGAAACGGCACAGAAGCGAATGCCCCGATACGCAGACCCCGGTCGAAAGGAGGCCCCCGCATACCAAGTAGGGGATTTGGTTATGCTCAACGGACGCAATATCCAAATGCGCCGCCCCTCTCAGAAGATGGACCACAAAAATCATGGGCACTTCCAGATCGAAAAACTCGTCTCTCCTCTCACCATTTGTCTCACGCTCCCACGGAAATGGAAGATACACAACGTCTTGCATGTCTCGCTGCTCGAACCCTACCGAACCAGCGAACACCGAGCGCCCCCGGACCCATCCAGAATACTTCAGGAAGCAGACAACATCGAGCAGAGCGAGGAGTACGATGTCGACGAAGTTCTTGGCAGCACCAAGCGAGGAGGCCGCGTCCTATACCTCTTCCGATGGCTCGACTATCCCGACCGACGGGATTGGACCGAGGAGCCATTCGACAACTTCTCGGTAGAAGGTCTGGAGAAACTTCGAGAGTTTCACCGCAAAACCCCAGACTCTCCGAGGGACTACCGGCTCACCGAGAGCTAGATTGACGCCCTTCCAAAAAGTGAGCGGGCCTTTGGACTGTCAACGGTAGTAGGATGAAGGGGACGGAGGATCTCATCCACACCACTTCAACAAGCATCCGAACATCCTTGTTGTAATCCCATTCGACAAACCGAAATCTTTTACAGTGGCGAGGCGTGGGTGACCGGGAAGCAAGATCCAACTGCTTTTGACCAGCTCTGGTACTGCTACACTGGCGTGGCAGCGTCAACCCGTCTTCTGATCACCTCTGATTGATTTCCGAGTGCCGAAGGATTCGGGATCGCCATGCTCCGACAGTATATTTACCCCATCTCAAAGGGCTAAATAGAGGGCTGATCGTCAGCCGTATTAACTATGAAGTTTTTTCCCACAGGAGGGTTTTCTTCATAGTTAGGCGATCGGAGGGATGCAGTGGCTGGAGGACTACATTCTCATGGAACCATTACTATGTTCCCACAGTTAAGTCACCAACCCATCTCTTGTTCACTTCGGGACGAAGCTTCGGAAGGGGGGAGTAGTGTCACACCCTGGTAGATCGGGGATGACAATAGGAATATATGGTACATAGTCACGTGTTGGGAAGTCAGCGTAACACTCGGGCCGAGAGCGACGACTACATTGTCGAGCGCACGGCACGGGTGCGTTGGATAGCCGCGAGGGGGTCTGCAGTATACTCCGGTGAGGGGCTGGTGCGAGCAGGGCGTCGTACGTAGTTGCCACGGACGAAACAGCCACGAGTGCTATCTCTGACGAACACACACCCTCGCAGGTCATAGCACGCCATACGCAAGCGTGACGTATACGCAGGGCTGAGAGAGTCTAGGCGGGAGATAAAGGTACGGGATTAAGGATGACGCCCGTAACGGACGTACGCTATCTTAACTCCAGAGTCGCAAGGAGGGCTAGATTGCAGAACACATGTGCGCTGAGGCATTATCCCACAGGTCTTCCCCTGTGCGCCAATACGCAGTCTCCACATCCCTCTGCATGAAACAGCCGACTACCTACGCATCCTTGTCGCTATCACCGACCAGGACCAATCAGCTCCGGGTATTCTCCCACGCCCCTCAAATAGATGGCGAGTGTACGCGTACCCCTCAGCTAGGCAGCAGCCATGACTCACCAGGAAAGGATCTGTGCAAACAGGCCTCTCCGCTCCGCGCACGAACTCGCCCTTGGATGCTCGCCCTCCGTCAGTGTACGAGGAGAGGTCACCTGACTACCTTCTCCGCCATATATATCCGAGCTCCCAGCACGGCAAGAAGGCTCGAAATCAGACCCACACGAACACCAAATCACCCCGAACAACAAACCATAGATTATTCCACTGTGAATTATCGAAAAGAAACCTGACTCTTCTATCTACTCCTACTTCTTCTCGATTTACCTCCCCTGCCGTGTACTCCTACACCCCAGGTTCACAGTCGGTCACGTTCACCCGAGGACATAACTTCTTTGACGTCGTACTCCTCCGACTGTTCGATGTCGTCTGCTTCCCGCAGCACTTTGGATGGATCTGGTGGGGTCCGGTGTTCGCTGGTTCGATAAGGTTGGAGCAGCAATATGTGGAAGACATTGTGGATCTTCCATATCCGTGGGAGGGTGAGGTGGACAGCTAGTGGGGAGACGATCTTCTCGATTTGGAAGGGGCCATGATTTTTGTGGTTCAGTTTCCTCGGGGGGCAGCATGTTTTGATATTGCAGCCATTAAGCATTACCAAGTCTCCTACTTGGTATGCCGGGGGTTCCTTTCTCGACGGATCGGTGTATTGGTGCATTCGCTCCTGCGCTTCTTCCAATCCTTTCCGGATTTCGTCGTGCACGGCATGCATCCAGTGGGTGTAGGCTTTGCTGGCTGGGTTGAGCGGCCCCATCGACGCCGGATTCCCGGCTGTCGGGAGGAAGCCATTGTTGGCGTAGAATGGGGACATACCATTACCTGTGGTGGTTGAGTTGTTATAGGTGAACTCAGCCATTGGTAATAGTCGTACCCAGTCATCGTGCTCCTTGCCGAAGAATGCTTGGAGGTAGGCTTCAATCGTCTGGTTCAATCGCTCAGTCTGTCTGTCCATTTGTGGGTGGAACGCCGTGGACATACGGGGTCAGATGCCGGAGAGCTGTAAGACCTCCGTCCATACCTCGGACGTGAACCGAGAATCTCTGTCCAACACGATGTCAGTGGGGAGGCCGTGGTGTTTCCATACCTCTCGGGTGAAGATAATTGCCAGGTCTGCTGTGGTTTTTTCTCCGAGTGGGATGAAGTGTGCCATTCTGGTAAAACGGTCGATGATTACCCATAGCTGGTCGCATCCCTCTGAGATCGGTAGTACTGTGACGAAATCCATTGCTATCGATTGCCATGGAGCGTACGGCAGTTCCAGCGGGGAGGATAGCCTGTATGGTTAGTGTCGAGAGGCCTTGTTCTATTGGCATACTGGACAGCTTCTGACGAAGTCGATGATGCGATTGTTCATTCTTGGCCACCATGTGAAGATCCTGCCTCACTAGTCCGTGCTGCTCGACAGGCAATGTAGGCTATCCTGATGGTCTTCTTCTTTGGTGGTATCTGACTTCGCTGTGGCAGTATCCGACTTCGCACTAATCTCTGCATGCCTGGCGTGGTCTCGTTACGGTATTCGACTTTGCTGTGGCGGTATCTGACTTCGCTCTAATCTCTGCATGCCTGGCGTGGTCTCGTTGCAGTATTCAACTTCACTGTGGCGGTATCCGACTTTGCCCTAATCTCTGCACGCCTGGCGTGGTCTCGTTGCGGTATTCGACTTTGCTGTGACGGTATACGACTTTGCCCTAATATCTGCACGCCTGGCATGGTCTCGTTGTGGTATTCGACTTCGCTGTGGTGGTATCTGACTTCGCCCAAATCTCTGCATGCCTGGCGTGGTCTCGTTGCGGTATTCGACTTCACTGTGGCGGTATCCGACTTCGCCTTAATCTCTAATAGGTTCTTACAGATAGTGGTCGTAGTGCCGGTTCAGGGATGTAGAGAGGGAGTTCTGTGGAGAGAGATAATATATTGCGTGGAGAAGAATCTCCAGACTAGCTACCGCGCCCTTCCTTTATACTTTTCCTTCCCTCTGTGGAATCACAGCTTGCCCGCAAGACGGACACAGTTCCTCCGTCTAACATCATGACTCGATCGCCGCACCCAAGGAAAACATATGATTGTACTCGGCCGCCGCACGGCCAACACTCTACTCGTGGCAACAGGAGAAAGGACGCGCAAGCAGTAAAGGTAAGGAACAGGGAACAGGACATGCAAGCTTCATCAACGGGAGACAACAAACGTAGCGGACAGGAGAAAGGACGTACAAGTATAATCAACAGGAAAAGACATACGTAACGATGACAGGAGAAGGACGCACAAGTAACATAACGGAGACGAAGGAGATAGGTCTAGACTGTCCAGCGGGCGGGGATATCGCTACCGGAGCGATATGGTGGAGATCGGTTGAGGTACCTAAGCACGGAGGATGACCGCAGCTATGGCAGCGGAAACGAGGACGAGCCACTGGGTGACAAGGGTGAGAGTGGCACTGGTGCTGGCGCCAAGGAGCCTGTCGCGCCAGGTTCGTGACAGTACGTCCCATGTCCAGACCGAAGCTCAGGCGAGGTCATGTCGGGTCGTCAGGGTTCGGCAGCGGATAGGGGTACGGTAGATGCAGATGGGCCAGCTAGCCTGCTGCCGGGCTTGGAATTGTTCGTTCATTCGCTGTTGTTCAGTGATGATGGCTCCCAGGGTGTTGGCCATCTGCTGGAGTTGCTGTTGGTCCATGTCGTGGAACTCGTTCATCTGCTGGGCGAGCGTCCGGTGTATGATATGATTGCGGCCAGCGTCCCGGGTGGTTGTTTGATGTATCATGGTGACGATTTCCCCCAGGAGGGTGGGTTGTTCATCCTGTAGTGCGGCGGTCGTGGTTGCCACAGCGATGAGATCGGTGGCAGGGTCGGGAGCGTGCCCAGCCGCAGCGGCCTCCTGGAGTTCCTGTGGTGGCGTGACGTCGGCCAGGGGGGCGCATGGGGCTGCGGCACTACAACGGAGGTGATGGTTTTCTATGTTCACGAGGAACCGGCACTCCAGGCAGACCCGCTTCCCTTGGTGCCAGTCTGCACATGCCTTGACGGGGTTGAGGTGTCGTTCGCGGGTTACTTCGAGTAGTTTGTTCGGGGATGCGAGCGGGCAGTCGCAGTTGTGTGCCCAGCGGCGCTGGCGGCTCTGGCAGGGGTAGTAGTTATTGTCCTTACTTTGGCGGTGCGTGCTGCAATAGTCATCGTAGCAAGCCGTCCAATACAAGGAGGCATGATCGTTGGTATGGGGTTGTCCTACGGCGGACAGCGGGGGTGACGGTGCGGCTGGAGGGGCGCCCCATCCGTCGGTCACAGTGGCAGCGATGCCCCAGTCGTTAGGGTTTTCGTTGTGAGTGGGCTGCCCGGTGGATTCGTTTTCTGGCTCGGTCGTAGTGGGAAACTCGTAGGTACCGCTGCGGCCTACTAAGGTCCAGCCTTCGTTGGTGTCGACAGTAGCGGTGGTGGACATATCAGTACTTTTAGAGTTGGGGTGCAGATTTCTGAGGGTATTCCTCGTGGAACTGACGGAGGAGGTCGGGTGAGTTCTCAAAGTTGTGGGCCGGACACCAGGTACGATCGGGGTCGTGGAAGCCGGTCCACTTGACTCGATGCTGGATCTGATTCCGGTGGCGTCAGGAGTCGAGCACTTTCTCTACTTCCCACTCTTGCTGTTCTTGGATGACTACGGGTGGCGGTGGCGGTTGGTTGTGTCTGGGGATAGGTTCGATGCCAGCTGTGGGTTTGAGGAGGCTGATATGGAAGACTGGGTGGATTTTGACAGTGGCCGGCAGGTCCAACTTATAGGTGCGTGAGCCTACTTTCTCCAGGATGGTATATGGGCCTATTTGCTTGTGGTCCAGCTTGTTCGATGGTCGGGTTGTTCGGATGTGTTTTCGCCACAGCCAGACTTTGTCACCTGGGTTCAATACCGGGTCCGGATGTCGTGCTTTGTTGGCCTGCTCCGTTTGAGCCATTTGCGCTTCTTTGATTTCTGCTCTGAGGTCCTGATGCAGCTTCCTTAATGCCTCAACGTATTCAGATACTTCTGGTGTTTCGTCGTTCCTGGTGCCGAGGTCTGGCAGAAATCGCGGGTGGTATCCATAGTTGGCAAAGAAGGGGGTTATTTTTGTGGTTCCGGTTTGGGTGTTATTGTAGCAGAATATGGCAATTGGCAGTAGTCTTTCCCAGTCGTCCTGTTGATAGTTGCAGTATGCCTGGAGATACTGCTCCAGGGTGGCATTGGCCCTTTCCATTTGTCCGTCTGTTTGCAGGTGGAAGGCTGTACTGAGGTTGCGTGATATCCCGAGTGCTTCCCTTACTCATTTCCAAAAGTCTGAGGTAAACAGGGACAGACTGTCTGATATAATACTGCTTGGCAGTCCGTGGGGTCTGATTATCTGTCAGAGAAAGTGGTCTGCTAGGTCTTCGGGGTTCATGGTGCCATGGCAGACGACAAAGTGTCCCATTTTCATGAGGCGATCGATTATTACCCATAACGCGTCTTTTCTGTTGCTTGTTGGCAACACGGTGATAAAGTCCATTGATATTGTGTCCCATGGCTGGTGTGGGAGTTCGAGTGGCTTTAGCAGTCCAAATGGTGTGTGTTGGATTGGCATGATACGATGGCAGGTGTCACAGTGGTCAACGTATCTGTGGACGTACTTTTGTTGTCTTGGCCAGTAGAAATTTCTGCTAACGAGTTCCAGGGTTCTTGCTCAGCCCGGGTGTCCCGCAGCTTGCGCGTCATCGTGATCTCTTAATATGTGAAGTCGCAGGGTGTTGTTGTCAGGGATCCATATGAGGCTGTCGTACATTAGCAATCCGCTGTTTTCCTCGCATAGCCCTAGCGCGATCTTTCCATCGTGGGTGGTCCCGTTTGCCTTTTTCATCCGGATTTCTTGGATCTCTTTATCTGCGGTGCTTAGTGTCCGGATTTCGCTCAAATGCTCTTTGTCTATTTCAAGGCTGATGGTTTCTGTTGTATTGGCTTGGAGTACTTTGGTGTGGTTATTAATTCAGGGCGCCTCGAAAGCTTCGTTGGGTAACAGGATTCGGCCGTGTTTCTGCTGATGTTTCATATCCCCTTCCCAGGGAGAGTCTCATGACTCTCTAGACAGGATATCCGGCTTGCTGGCCAATTTCACGGGTCGGTATTTCATCATGAAGTCATAGTTGGCTAGTCGTTTGCCCCACTGGGCTTGCCGTAGGTTAAGGTCTTTCTTCATTTTCCAATATTTGAGGTTCTTGTGGTCGGTAAGAATCGTGATTTTTGGCTCTGTTGTTTGGCAATATGTGTCCCATTTTCGTAGTGCGTCTACGATCGCTAGTAGTTCCTTATCGTGTATGTCATAGTTCCGTTCTGGGTCCTTGAGTTTTCGTGAGTAATAGGCTACTGGATGTAGGATCCCGTTGTCATCAGGTTGAGAGCAGATGGCTCGGATGGCATAGTCTGAGGCGTCCGTCTCGATTGTGACTGGTCGCTCCGGGTTGAAGTGTTGTAGTATTGGTTCTGTAACCATTGCTGTTTTCAGCGTATCAAAAGCTGCCTGCTGTTCGTCGCCCCATTCCCAGCTCACTTCCTTGCTTGTCAGGCGGGTGAGGGGTGTTGTGATCCGGCTGTAGTCTTGTATAAACCTTCTGTAGAAGTTGGCGAATCCTAGGAAGCTCTGGATTCCTTTGACGTTCATTGGTTCTTTCCATTCCTTGATTGTCATGATTTTTTCTTCCTCCATTCGCAGTCCCTGCAGTGATATGACGTATCCCAAGTATTCTATTTCCGTTGTATGGAATTCGCATTTGGATGCTTTCAGCGTGAGCCCGGTTTCCTCAACTCATCTCAAGATTGTCCGGACGTGTCTCCGGTGGTCTTCCAGATTTTGCGAGAAGATGAGGATGTCGTCCAGATATGCCACACAGAAGATATCAAGGTATTCGCTCAGAATCCCGTTCATCCATCGTTGGAATGACACCAGTACATTGGTCAACCCGAAAGGCATGACGCAGTACTCATATAGTTCGTACCGGGTTCGGAAGGCTGTTTTCGATTTGTCTCCTGCTGCGATTCGCAGGTTGTAGTAGGCGTCTCGGATATCGAGTTTGGTGTAGATGGTGGCACTGGATAGTTGATCCAGGGACTCTCCGATTAATGGCAATGGTCTCCGGTCTTTGCTTGTGATCTCATTCAGTTGTCGATAATCCACACATAGACGTAGTGCCCTGTCCTTCTTCTTGACAAAGTGTATTGGCACCCCAGCTGGGGAGGTGGATGCCTGGATCCATCCCCACTTTTCATTTACTTCGAGGTATTCCTTGAGAGCCTTCATTTTTTCTTCGTTCAGGGGTTGCAGGAGCTCGTACAGGGGCTTCTTTCCTTCCTCCAGTGGAATGTGGTGGTTGTGAGTGCAGTGGGGCGGAGGTGCCATAGGTTCTTTTTCGGTGAATACTTCGAGAAACTCGTGATCTTCCGGCGGAATTGGATTTTTGCTGCTCTTGGAGGTTTCCTTGATTTTGTTGATGACAGTCTGGTATACTTCCCATGGGTCCGTTTCGCCAATCTCCCAATTTTCCGGTGTTTTCCTGTAGTATTGCTCTGTGGCCTTTTCTTTCGGGACCGTGTTCACTCTTGGTAAGCTAGGTAAGCATTTTTCGGTACAGTGGTGTGAGTGGAATTTCACAGTATGATTTTTGTCAGATGTATGGGTCGACGGCCAGCCTAGGCCACGGCACTCAGTTGCGTCCGGAAGGCATCAGGTGGCGGAGGTGGCAATTCGCCACTGGTGACGCGGCAAGTTGCCATCGGCGACATCCAGACCGGAGGTGGCAAGTTGCCACCCAGGGTATCTGGACGAGTTGGTGATTTGTAATGGGCTGGTTTCCGCATGTATATATATAGAGAGCGGTCCTCCCGCTACGGTAAAAAGATATGAAGCAACGGAGTTCCTACACACCCTATCACTCGAATATTTTGACAGGTTATGAGCCCGGGTTGACGCTCACTCAACCCACAACCTATTGTTTCTCCGCAGCTTCATATCCGACCGATTGCCTCCATACCATTAACTCCCTGGAAGTGAGTCACTCCGATATGTGCAGGCCAATCGCTGGCTGCACCACTAGATTTCCAGGTTCCGGTGTGACAACAGGAAAAAAGAGTACGACAACGAAACTTCTCGATCAATCCTCACAGAGCT
>Ga0307508_10001460_pt1 | contig 26509 bp, 32 predicted proteins | sample 9_EM_MG_FD_203089 | JGI IMG/M metagenome (GOLD analysis project Ga0307508, IMG submission 203089) | Populus trichocarpa ectomycorrhiza microbial communities from riparian zone in the Pacific Northwest, United States - 9_EM | ecosystem: Host-associated > Plants > Roots > Unclassified | place...
GTGTGTTTTTTACCCCCCCCCCCCCCCCGGGCCCCCCCCCCCCCCCCCCCCCCCCCCTCGTTCAGGAATAGGGCTGCTGTGCTTTAGGACTGAGGCCGTGCCGCTATTTGGTAGGAGTCACCCCCCTCCTACTCAGCCGATTGGGCTTTTCGCCTTCTCCACTCCCTTCGTCTCCTCGCGTGGTGAACACACAGGCGAGAACATCTCAGGCCATCCCCGCGAACAGGTTAGAAGTGCAGTACCTGATTGCGGCAGAGTTGCTGGTACGAGCTCTGTCCCGCTCCTCGCCTCCATTAACCGCCGTTATCTACTTCTTCCACTCTCCACTGCGACCTTCTTGAACCAAGCCGTGCTGACAGGTAACTTGCAGGTTGGATATTGGCCCGTTGTTATTGTCCCCGTCGTCCCGCTTCAACACCTCCCTCCCCCACCAACGGCTCGCCGTTTTTGAAGGCCTAAGCGGGCCGATGATCCCACCTCTCCTCCACTAGCCTCCATCCGGAACTACCGGACGGGCCGAGCACCATTGCACCGCCAACTCGCTCACCCAGCGAATCGTTCGACAGCTTGCCCGACTTCGTGCCCCGGCGGCTTGTCCGTATCGCTCGGTGGATCGTGCCTGGCGGCTCCATGGCGCTCGGCGGTTCGGTTCGGTTCAGCACATCACTTCGCGTTCTACCGCTTAGATCGAGTGAGATGAGGCAAGGGATGCGTTCACGCTCATCGCATTCGGTTTGCTCGTCTGCGACTTGCTCCTCCCACTGCCCATTCGCTCGTTCGTTGGGAGATGCTAGTTGACTTTTTTCTCCTCTTGACGCATCATAGTCACGTGATTCGGGTTCACCTTGGCATTAGACTTCAGGTATAATCCCTCAATTGTTGTCTTCCTCTGCTCAGGGCGATCGTATCGACTACGGCTATTTAACGCTATACCTTCCCTTTTTTTTTGTGGCTTTATCTCTTTTTTTGTATTTAACACGATACACCCCGGTTTTGGCGAATAATGTTTCATGATCCACCTGAGTCCGGCACATTTCTTGTTTAATCATACTGGCATTCCGCTGTCCGCGTGATGGGCACGTTGCAAGCTCCCCCTCGATGTCCGCCCAGGCCTGTCCCAAGAAAGAATAGGCGCGTACCAAGGAAATCACAAATGGAAGGACGAAGGAAAGCGTGTGCCTGTCCCCTACTCCTCGTCTGCGGATGCCATGAAGGAGGGCGTTTGGAGAAACAGCGGTAGCTCCTCCCCGGCACCCACTCCTCGGCCACCTCTCCTCTTCCCGCTCCCTGCGCTCCATTTCGGCACCTCGTTCCTCGCGGCTTTCTCAGCTGGGAACAGCTTTCCGACATCTGTAGCGGAGAGGAAGTCCAGTATGGCCTGGCTGCGCCTCTCGTTGGCAAGGGGTTGATCTTGTTTTACTGGCCCTTCCCCCTCTTCCTTCCCCCCGCACCTTTGCCTACAGGATCTTCCGTTGGGCCTTCCACTCGGGGCACACCTTGAAGAGGTGGTCCCGTGACCGCGCCCGCTACCGGCACCACCAGCACTGAGCTGGTAGAACCTCGAGGCGAGACTCTCGGAGCTACCCGCAACCGTGCCATCCGGCTTCTGCCTGCTTGGCATCTTGTACTTCTTCCTGGAGGCCCGCCCTCCCGCCCACTGCCTCCTCCGCCGCGTATCAGAATAGCGGGTGTCCAGAGAGGACGGACCATGGCTAGCAAGCTCGCGCGCGGCCCCCTCTCCCACGTACCGTAACGGTGGGCGGGCGGGCGGAGAGGCTCTAGGTGCCACGAGCGAACTCCGGAGCGCGCGGGCGAGCGAACGCTTAGACGAGCGAAAGAGGTGCGACCAATGCCGCTCCCCCGATTCCTTCCACACCTCAAGCGAGAGATATCAGAGAAGAGGTGGGACGAAGCCCGCTGCTGCTCTGGATGCTGAGTCATCACCAGGAAGCGCAGGCTGCATCATGGGCGGCGGCCGGATAAGACAGTGGCTGGCAGTCCCAAGAGGCTTGCCTCTAGGTTCTACTAGCTAAAGACAGGGCGCTACCTCACGGGCCAGTACCTGGAGTGGACGAGGAACCAGCCTACTTGGGAACTCCGGGAGCGGAGAGGGAGAGAAGAGGAGAGGAGGATGGAGGCCGAGAAGCTAGGTGCCAGGCCGTGAGGAACCGCCGCTGTTTCTCCCCACGCCCTCCTTCATGGTGTCCGCAGAAGAGGAGTAGGATCTAGAGTCTACTTTCTTTTGCTCTCTCCTTTTTGTCTTTCCTTTGAAATCTCCTTGGTGCGCTTTCACTTTCTTACAGGCCCGGGCGGAGGGGGTAAAGGCTTGCGACGAGCCGCCATCACGCGGACAGCGGACAGAAAAACGGACAGTTTGTAACTCGCCATGATCTCTATAGGCCACACGCGAATTATTATCAACGATAATATCAACTCACCAGAGTCCCTCAATCTCCCACTAGAGTGCAAACCCCATCTCACGACGAAGCTGCACTGCGTGCGCCGCCCGGCCACGATTATCTTACAGCGCCATGCTACGATAGACTGGGCATCAAATCCACATGGGCATCAACCAGGATTCCACCAACGCTGAGTGCGCTGCCCTTGCAGGGGGCTTTGGAAAACAGCTGCGATGCGACAACAGCCCCGGAGAGGGTCACAATATTCAAAGATGTCCAGGCTGCCATCAAGCGCATGGCGGCCACGGACGAACCTGGCCTTGGTCCTATGCGATCCAGGCCAGAAAGCACATTGCGATGCTTCGGAGGGCCAGACCGGACATCGCCATATTGAGATCGGATGGTGTCCAGCCCCACAAGAATGCCCCGGGAAACAAGAAGGCTGACGAGTGGGCCAAGCTTGCGGCGGAGAATTTTTGACGCTCATGGGGTGGAATGGAAGCAAACTCAGACCGGTATGGGCCGTATGGCAGGCGGCCAATGCTCCTCCCCACATCCCTTGCTCATCTTAAGCGGTAGATCTCGGAAAAGCGATGGCTGGAAGCCAAGATGCGGGCAGATCCGCGGGTCACTGGGAAGGAAAAAAAATACCAGTAGATACTGCCGGCAGACAAAGGCGTGTCAGAAACTGGGCTCAGCTCCGGCTAAGGCCAGCAAGCGACTACCAGCCGAAGACTGGGTCCACTGTCTTATTGGTTAGTACCTCAAGTGGAAGAAGAACAGAGCCTCGGCCGAGTGGTGTCCGTGCACTTGTGCGATATATATGTTGGGGATAGGCCAGGGCGGAGGGTAGGGAGATACACGACGAGCCGCGTTCGATTGGACAGTGGATAGGAACTGGTGGCCAATCGCTATCCGCAAATGTCCAAAACAACGTTAACGCATCATATGCTCTCACTCCTTCGCCCGCGCTGGCTGTGAAAAAACGGTGTAGTATTCGGTAGAGAGAAGAGGTATGTATAGCATTCTATGGTCGCAGTCGCGAGAAGGATATATGCAGGGCGGAGTGAAGGCCGCGGATAGTGGTTCTCGCCACATAGAGGTGTCTAGAAGTGGCGAACTCCGGTACATGGAAATTACGTGATTTCGTGACACGGGCTGTTACGACCCAACATTGTGATGTCAGAACTGCCGCTGGTCAGACGACGCCCTGGAGACGACAGCAAATCCTCAGAAATCCCACCTGTAGGAAACGAAAGTTAGTATTTTCTACATTTCTGGGCAATGGTCTAGTCCGTGACGCCCATAGGATGTCCGTTCCGGCTGCGGGGGGACAAGGGGTTACTCACTGTCCGGCGCAGTGATCATTCGGTCTCCGATCCTGCGGAAAGGTGCTGGTTGAAAAGTATGCCTGTGCCGCAAACGAGGAAGCGAGCAACGTGCAGACGGCAGCGTGGGACACAGAGCAGTCGCAGGGGGATGCACGCGAGTTACCCTTGCTCAGATTCATATCTTCATCGTGGAATTGTGTATGAGCGGGGGGCCGGAGGCGCTGCGTAACGATAGCTCGATCAGTGAGCGAAGCGAAGAGGAGCGTTGTGGTGGAAATCTCGCAACACTAACCATCTTTTTTCTATCACTAAAACATCCCTTTCCATCCCGTAAAAAAAAAAGTCAGTTCACAGCGAAGCGACTGAACAGTTCAAACTCCATCCTCTCTGCAGCCTTCGGACCGCTAATAATCCCACCCATGATGTCGGAACCGGGTGGAAAATCAAACTCGAAGATAGGCTCTCCAGCTCTCCTCATGTTCGCGAATACCGCCTGCCTGAAATGCCAACGCAAAAGCGGATCGACTGGTCGCCTTGGATCCTCAACAAACTGTTGATCGAGATGTTTACCGGCGATGCCCGATTCATCAGTTGTAAAGAAGACAATCTTGTAGTTGTCCTGGCAAAATCAGCAATTCAGACTCGAAAAAGTGAATGATATATATGTACATACATCTGGGTTTATTGAAAACTCGTAGCTATCAAAAAGCGCGTGAATGTCGTTCCTCAGCAACATCCCATTCTGAACCGAGTTGATTGATCCTGCGGACTCGGTAGCCGGCGGAATGGTGATCCATTGGCCAAAGTTATTCGCCTTCCAGTGCCCTTCGTATGCGAGCGGAAAGATGTGTGCAGCCTGCAAGCCAGTCCAGGAACCGTATTGAGCCCTTGCCGCCTGTCTTCCGGTGACAACACATCGACGGTCTCGCTCGCGAACAGCATCTCGGAACGATACGACACGGGTTCCGCTAGAGAGCGAAATCGTACGCACCAGCCAACGCTCATTGCTAACCTCAATGGAACCTGCTTGGAGCTCAACAAATGCTTGACAATGTACGCAAGGGAGCTTCTCACCCTCGGCGATGACATAGTAATTGCCAGGCTGAAGTGGCCGCTCATCCCTCGGGATATCCCTCAAACTATCCGTGACGTCTTCATGCCGTAGAACGAAGGGGCTAGAGGAAAACACGAAGACTTCGACCATCGCATAGAAATTTGCATTTGTGATACCGTTGGTGACAACCAGACCACCGAGCGGCTTCGCAAGGTCGTCAGGATGGTAGATGTGGACGTTCCGCCCTGCTGAGCGATCCCAAGACATTTTTTGTGGAGTGGTGTTCTGCTAAGTGATAAGTAGAGGCAAACCGTGAAAGAAAAAAGAATTCGGCTATCTACATATTTATTGAGTGCGGCTGCCGGCTAAGCCTAGTCTGTAGTTCCACCTTGCCAAGAAAACCAGTCGAGTGGGGAATTACTCAAAGAGGAAGGGCAGCCCTGGGCCGCGATGTAGGTATGTGTACCCAACAGCGAGACTACCTGCCCACCTACGAAAATCGGAAGGGGCCCTACGTTTTCCCCACGGATCGCTGGATAATCAATACATAGGGGTGACGCCGCAAGCACCCTGAAACCGGTGTCCTCCATATGTAATACATCACGTGATAGTAAAATTGGATTGTAGTTCATAGCTAGAACGGACATTTAGTGCTGCAAAGATCACCTTGACTGACCGGAGATGTCGGAAGGGTGGCTATGAAATCGACGCCGTGGAACGTCAAGAGTTGGCACCGATGGCTTGATTGAGGCTATGGGGGAGGATATCAAGGTGATTGAAGACGGTGTAGTCATAGTTCACGAGACAATTCGCTCTTCTACAATCGCTCTCTCCTACTTTTGTCGTGAGATTGTGAATGAGTGGGGTGCCAGAAGCGCTGGGTAACGATAGCCCGATCAGCGAGAGACGCGAATCTGCGCAGTGAAGAGAATGGCGTGACTAACCATCTTCATTTCTACTATATACATTCCTTTCCATCCGGAAAAAAAAAAGGCCAGTTCGCAGTGAAGCGAGTGAACAGCTCAAACTCCACCCTCTCTGCAGCCTTTGGACCGATCATAATCTCACCCATGATGTCGGAACCGGGTGGAACATCAAACTCGAAGATAGGCCCACCAGCTCTCCTCATGTTCGCGAACACCGCCTGCCTGAAATGCCAACGCAAAAGCGGATCGACTGGTCGACTCGGGTCCCCAGCAAACTGTTGATCGAGATGTTTGTCGGCGATGCCCTGTACATCAGTTGTGAAGCAGACAATGGTCGGTCGTCCTTATCGCTATCTCGGACGATCTCTACTGTGCCGTGGTCGTCTGACTAAGGTTTCGCTCGGCGTAAACCCTGGTACGGTGTTCTATGGTCACAGCGCCGGTTCGGATGTAGAGAGGTAGGTCTGTGGAGAGAGATAATAGGCGTGGAGAAGAATCTCTAGACTAGCTACCACGCCCCTCCTTTATACCCTTTTCCTTCCCTCTGTGAATCATAGCAGCTTGCCCGCGAGTCTGGCACCGTTCCTCCAACACAGAATGACTCAACGATACTTCAACGAGGAAAACACATGATCGCACTCGTAGGCTGCGCAACAACACTCTAACGGAAACACAGGAGAAAGGACGCGTACGCACGAGAACACGGAGGAGACGCGTGGGCGCGATGGCACAGAAGGGGCGCGCACACACGAGAACACAGAAAGGATGCGTACGCAACATAACGGAAGCACAGGAGAAAGTCGCGCACTCTCAAGATAGGGGCATTCCAGATGTCAGCTACCAGAGTGGCATCATGGCGGTGGTGGCCGTGGGCGTCGGGACGACGGCGGCTAACGTCGCAGGACAAGGACGCGGCGGCGGCGAGCCATAGTCCGGCTCCGGCGGCAGCGCTTACGAGCCTGTCGCGCCAGATCCGTGACACGCACGTAGTTACCTCCGTCCAGTCCGAGTATCCTAGCCATTCCACCCTACGGACGTCTGGCTCCTCCGCCGTGAGCTTGGCTCATTCGTCGGCCTTCTCGTTTTCTGGGACTACCTTGTGTACTGGGCACCATGGGATTTCGATGGTGATGTCTGGCCTGACCCTCTGCAGCACCACAATGTGCTTTCTTTAGGTATAATTACCACACCCAGCGACGAAAACTAGCAGAATGCCAGTTATTTCCCCCCCAAAGAGGTTTCTTTTGAAAAATATTAGGCATCGGCGTGCAGGCCTTGGCATGTGCCTGATTCACGTTGGACCCACAACTAGTTAGTCTACATATTCTCACTCTGGACCACTAAATCAGAACCATCACTGAGAATCTTCGGATTGGAGGGTGGGCATGGGCTGCAGAAGCGAAAGCAAAACGGGCGCGAAACCGAGAAGGAGAAAAAGATGTATCCATCTACTCTAGAGTAGCTTCCCTCAACATGTTGCTTAGCGGAAGCATGCAAGAACATGTATGCAGCTTAACCACAGTTAAAATCGAGTCCATCGAGTCGATCAATTCAAAAAGCCAGCTACCTAACTGCGTGCCCGCCCATACTGGCCGCTACAGTTTGCCTTACCAATCCACTCTTTTTAACTGTGTACCGGATGGGGCCAATCCATCACCAGGTAAGTACAGTACCGAAGCAAAAGTCTTGGTGATTCAGATTTGTCAGCCGCAATGACAGGGGTTTCTCACCCCCACTTGACCACGAAATCATTGAATCCAGTAATTGGATACATTAAAGGAATTCCCATAAAACAGAGAATAGAATGAGACCAAAAGAACCCCCAGAACTACTAGTAGCGAATATGCCATCCCTTTCATGACTGCCTGAACCCGGTCTGGCATTACTTCCGCAGAGCCGCAAACTGCTTTGGAGGAATATTCTCCCAACAGAGAGGAAGAAGTTCCGCCAGTCAACTCTTCACCTTCTCCGTGCCTCAAGGGTAGTCGCCAATGTCAGGATACTAGTTCGGAGTTGTTGTTTAAGCAAAACCCAAGCATGATCGATTGGATTAAGGTCAGGGGAGTACGGTGGGTGAGACTCGAGCATTGTCTTGCTGGAAAAGAGGATTACCGAGGGCAATGCGCACGTCCTCAAGGACCGGAAAGAGCCAGCGACGTAGTTGCTCTCGGTAGACACCGGCTGTGGCGGTACCATTCACGAGGGGAACAAGTGGGCCCCGCTTGATTTTCCCCAGAAGCAACCCCACACTATCAACTTCACCAGCCGATGCTTCACAGGACAAACGCAGCCCTTACCCCCACTTCTCGGAAGGTGTGCGGAAAACCAAATATGCTGCCCTGCCGGCCCCTTCTCGACACTGCATTCGTCACTGTAGATGACGAAAAATGCGACGAACATGCCCTTCGCAGAGTTGCTTAGTTCTCTTCGTTTTCCGGTCATACTTTGGGACCTTCACCATTTGGGGCTTCAGTTTCCCATGAGATTTCTTCGGTGTGTGGCTGAAATTCTTTTTTATGTCGCCTATCTAAACTAGATCATGATGTCGTTGTGGTGGCAAGAGCGGGGTTACACGCGATGAGGAGGGGTACTCGGTACCCCGGTCACTGTGGCTGATAATGCGAATCACCAAGACTTTTGCTCAGTCGGGTCACAGCTCCTACAGCCACCAATCTTTGCAAACATGCACAAAGAAACAAGCACCGGGAAATGGGCAGGAGATGGTCGCCGCTACATCTCTCACCGCTGCACACCAAACGCCCAGCGCATAAGCCCACGCTCCGTCTCGTTTCGACACGTCTCTCCCACTTGACACAATCTCTATAGCGCCCCCCACCCTTGAACTGCGAGGCTTCCCAATCAACGAGCGCCACTGGGCGGTCCTTGCGGAACTCAGCGAGAACATTGCGGTAGACCACGCCGTGGAACAACACCGCTCTCATGGGCCATTTGCAGCGCGGCGGGGGCGCCAGTTGCCAGTTCTTTCTTCTCTAGGGCTGGCACGAGACCCCTGCTCGCTCGATTCAGCGTGCCAATCGGCTGCAGGCAACGCGACCTCCGCAGAATTCACAGCCGACTGCCTCACTCCTTTCGGCGGCAACATCGTCTCCCATTTTAACGATTACATCGCCAGGATGAGTCGCGTTGTCGACTTCACTGGCCATTCTAGTAACCAACCTGTCACTGCCAGCGTGGGTGTCAGTTCCGGTTACAGCATGATAAACGAAGCCGACGTGCGGACGTTTGCGAGTGTAATGATGGTAGATGCTGTGATTCTGGAGATACTTCCTGAACCGGCGTCTCGACCTTTCGACTGGATTATTATGACTGAGAGGTCCATTGATGGCAACCCAGCTGGGCATCGTGTGACTCCAGACATGTCTTTGGCGGCGTTACGGCAACGGAGCCGGCATGACGGAAACCCCAGATGTGCTGATCGAGTTCAGGGGTCCCAGTATGGTGTGGGGAGCCAGGGGATCAGCACGCCCCGCTCAAGACCGGAGCGACGACTCGATTCGCATGACGAAGCAGTTGAGGAAGTACGCTCTCTATTCCAGCTGCCCGCGCACTGTCTTGATGGATGAGCGCTGCACATTCTTTTTTTTTCTTACGGAGGCCTACGAGGATGAGGAGATCAGATATATCACTGCTTTGGCGCCTGCTGCGAACACGGCAAACCCCGTCGAACAGGCAACGTCGGCGATGGTGGATCCACCCCCCATACGTCGACAGCTGTCGACACTCCGCCTTCCCCGATTGAACAGACCCAAGAATGGGCGATCCGACGTCTCCTGGTATTCGCAGCCTGGCATGCACAAAGGGGATTCCTCCACCCATATCCTCCTCTCGGTTCTGTCGCTGAATTAGCCTGCGACTCACATTCCTTCTCAAGATAGGGTTGATCTCTCTTTCAAGCGCGTCACACGGATCAATGCTCGCTGTTCCGGGGGCTTCCTTTGGAGAGGTGATTATTGATGGGGTTTGCACCGGCAAAGACACTGTTTAGTGGGGTCGCACACGCCGTGACGTCATAGGTTTTGTTAAGTGTATAAAGTGAGCCAGTGCCGCCTGACACCAGAAGTAGCAGCAGCAGTGGAAATGGTACTAACCCCAGCAGGAGGTATCAACACTCGGGCTATCGATAAGCTCCAGCAGCAGGAACAGCTTGTCTTCGCAGCCGGCGTGGCAGTAAGTGAAGACGCCGAAGCTACCGGGAAGGATGTCTTTCCGCATGTGCAACAGCGCCGCGTACGCGTGTAGCTCGGGGAACCGCTTAACCGTGCTTCCGGGTCATCGGATCGTCCATTCCTGGGTCTGTTCAATCGGGGAAGGCGGAGTGTCGACAGCTGTCGACGTATGGGAAGTGGATCCACCATTGCCGACGTTGCCCGTTCGACGGGGTTTGCCGTGTTCGCAGCAGGCGCCAAAGCAGTGATATATCTGATCTCCTCGTCCTCGTAGGCCTCCGTAAGAAAAAAAAGAATGCGCAGCGCTCATCCATCAAGACAATGCGCGGGCAGCCGGAATAGAGAGCGTACTTCCTCACTGCGTCGTCATGCGAATCGAGTCGTCGCTCCGGTCGTGAGCGGGGCGTGCTGATCCCCTGGCTCCCCACACCATACTGGGACCCCTGAACTCGATCAGCACGTCTGGGATTCCGTCATGCCGGCTCCGTTGCCGGCAAAACAACATGTCTGGGATCGCACGATGCCCTGCTGGGTTGCCTTCAATGGACCTCTCAGTCATAACGATGTAATCGTTAAAACGGGAGATGGTGTTGCTGCCGATAGAAGTGAGGCAGTCGGCAGTAAATTCTTCGAAAGCCGCGTTGCCTGCAGCGGATTGGCACGTTGAATTGGGCGAGCGGGGGGTCTGGTGGCGTGGCACGGGATCACCGGCTAGGATATTGGCGGCAGAGGGCATTGAAATGCTGATGGTGAAATTGTCGGTGGGATGTGGTGTGTTGAAGGGAACTGGTGAATTCTAATTCTCAAAAAGGGGGGTGTGTGTGAGTGTGTAGATTTAAATTTAAATTCGTCATTACTCACAAGCGACCTTATTAGATCATGGTGAGGCCGAAGGTCCGGACCCGTCGGTCCTATCCTCCGACTACCCTATCGCGGTGTAATCACCGCGACACCGATCCTAAGACGCTCGCTCATACATGAATTGAAAGGCATCGGTAGTGGGCGCACGCACTAAGGCCTGCTATACCTCAAAAAACGGGTTAACATCAGTCAGTCCATCCCTCGCAAGGCGGATTACTCACGCACTATTTGGTGGTACTGGGGTCAACTCCCATCCCGTTCCACTGCCCCTTGTGGTGTGTACAAGTACTGGGAGGTTCTTCTGTTTCGATGTCCTCATTCCTGGCTGCACGTGACCATACACACCCCGCAGAGATGTGTCAACAGCACGCCGACCCGCAATCTCGGCAACATTATGCCATACCGGAGGTCTCCTTCCCTACCACCCTCTTTTCTTTTCTCCATCCGCCACAGAAGGGTTCACCTTCCACGGCCACCTCCTCTTCCCCAGCATGTCGCACCAGCGTAGCCGCAGACTGTCGACGAGAACCGAGCACGGGGCACACGGAAAGATTGGAATGTACATATGTATAAGGATAAACCCCCCAGTGTTCTCCGCATTTTGACACACAGAAAACCGTCGACCGTCGGAAGCACCTTTTTTTCTTCAGCCTCTCCCTGAATCCTTTCAACATGTACCTTGTGGAAGTACGGAAGTGTTCCCAAGCAAGACCTGGGCTTTTTCGCTGCCATGCCCATAGTTAGACACCAGCAGCCATGTTGATGTCGGTAGAGCCGGCAACGGTGGAGGATCGTAATCCGTCGGGAGTATTCGGTGGTGTGGATTTGGTTGCTGGGTAAGGACACCGCTATAGCTAGAGTCATGGGGCTTGTTGGAGCCGATCTTGTAGCCCGAACAACTTTACGAGCATGGGACGATGTTTGAGATTGCTAGAGGTCTAGCTACCGGCGCTCGAGCGACCTATATATCCTCCCACCGCGCTTGGAAGAAAATACAGGAGGCAAACGCCCAATCCCCAGAATGCTCATGATTTCCAAAGTAACCCCAAGCCGAACTACTCTTTTATCCCTACTATGCCTTCGTTGCTACTATCCCTTCATTCCCACTTGCCACCTCACTGGCCGAAATTCTCATCTGGCACCTTAGCACACCTTCAACTGGTTGTAACTTCTGTAATATCACAGGTTCGTGGACGGAATGGATGCTGGTCGTATCCTCGTATCCTGGAGTCCCCAGTGGTCGCTGCTCAGCTTATTTTTATCGCCGAGCCTTATCAGCGGCGATGTATGCATAGGCTTGGACGTTGGTGAAAGTGGCGGTGGAGAAAGTCACCCACCCCAGAAATTCCAGCACAATTCGGTGCATCCTATTTCTGCAAAACAACCTTTAAAGGAACTCGGTTTGGTGCTGATCTGACATTCTGCTTGTTTTCGCTGGGGGCCTGGTTTGGGTATGTCATATAACATCTCATTTGCATCGTATGTGACTCGAGAAGGTCTTGGGTTCGATTCCAAAGTCCTCCATGTTTTTGTTCCGCACCATATCAAGGCGCTGGCTATATACCGCTCGCAGAACCCCGGCATCACGGAACGGAAACAGCCATTTACCCAATTACGTAAATGTTCTCCATTTCTCGCTCTTAGCTACTTGGCAATCGCACAGTAGTAGAATAACTACATCTAACAAACTACCAGGCTCGCCCGCACCCCTATACCACGGCGCCTCCTGGTCAACGAAACAGGTTGGGATGATCCAGCAACAGCGACCCGGCGGCACCCGGCGGCGGCTGCTTCCAGTCGCGAGTCCGCATCGCCGCCACGGCCGGTCTGGACTTGCAGCGCGATTTCGACGGGCGCTTGACGATCTCGCTCAGGTCGTCGCTCTCGTCGGGCAGGTTGCGTTTGGGGACGGGCTTGTCAGGACACTCGGCATAGGCTGGAGGCCGCAGCGGAAATGCCGTGCCCGCCGACGCGCCGGTCGTCGCCCCGAACGGCGGCAGCGTCGGTGGGCCGTACCGCTGGAAAAGCAGACCGGATTTCGTGCCTCTCACGTTTCTGCCGCTCGGGCGCCCCGTCGACGGCGCGGGCGGTTTGCCGCCCGGCTGCACGGGGGCGCCCGCGGACCACTGCGAAAGCCAGTCCGGCTCGCCCGGTCCTTCGTTGGGAGTGCTCGCGTCGGTCGGCTCGAACGCGACGGGCAGCGAGGAACCACCCGGTGCGGTATTGCGAATGTAAACTAGTTTCCGTCAGCGGAGTACGGCAGTGGGGACAGGCGGGAGGCGGACAGATCATGCTCACGGTGGCGTTGCGGCCTTGCGCTATAGCGTTGCCGATGGGCTGCGGATGCACCTCGGACACCACTGCATCGTTGCACTTCCACAGCGAGCCGTTTTTGACGACGTACGACCAGAAGTGCTGCACCCCGTGGACGACGACCGCGTGCAGAGTGTACACAGGCGGCTGCGAGAGCGCGGGGCCGTACTTCCGGGTGTCGAACGAGGTCGGGAAGTGGAACTGATGGCGACTCTTTTCCGCGGGTCGGTCATGGACCAGGCGAGTCAGCTCGATTACAAGGCATTTCGGCCACAGTCTGGATCCAGCGCAGAATCTGGCGCTTGACAACTGCTGGTGCAAGCTGGTCGGGCCCTTGGTCATGTCCACGCTGAGGAGATGCGTGAGCGGCGTAGCCAGGGAGATCCCCGGCGCGCTAAACATGGGATAAAAGTCCACCCCCTCGCCCTCCAGTTTCGAGAGGATCATGGTGAACATCTCGCTGACGTCCTGCATGTCGTCGCTCCCCGCCAGACGCCCCATCAGCGCTTGCATCCGCTCTCCACCGCAGGGGGTGGTATTGTAGCTCGTCATCATGTCGAATATGTCGCACAACATCGCGGAATCTGGACAGCGGTTAGCCAGTCGTTCGGTCAAAACGGAGGATGCGAAAGGGGGCCCAACAGCTGCCCGGCTTGGTTCCACGGAGTAGACGATAGCGGATACGTGGGATATGAAAGAGACACTGCAATAAAGAGTTAAGGGAGCATACGTTCGCTCCGTTACCGAGTCCCCGCGGAGCTCCGGGAGAGTACGGGGGGGCCGGGTCTCTGCGGGTTGAAGCCATGGGATCGGTGGTAGTGAATCAGAATACTGTGGGATGTTAGGGGAGAGGTGAGAGTGAGGATGTTTCCTCCGAAAGGGCGGGTTTAACTGAGCCCCCGCCGCGGCACAATATCGTCGAAACGTTCAACACGGAAGAACAGCCATGGTTCAACTTGTGATTGCACCCCTCCAATGAAGTAAGTTGCAAGTAGCCAAGCGTTCACTGGGTCACTGGCTATATTTGGTATATCTCGGGGGCAAAGGAAACCCCGTTGAGGACCAGGGAAATACACCACCGCCATCCGCGGTGTGCATCCGCCATTACCCATCCCGCTCAGCCTCCTCCAGCAGCGCCTCCCTCATCCTGTCCCTCAGGAAGGGAGTGAGCCGCATGACGCCGGCGCTAGTGACCAGCCGATACATCTTGTTCTCCTCCCAGTCGCCGCCGTGCTCGGCGTTGACGATCTTCCCGTCGCCATCGACCAACAGGCTTCCGAGGATATCCTCGGGATACGGGATGCGCCCGTATGCGGGCACCGCACGCTGGTCGTGAACGTGGACCCAGCCGCCGACGCCGCCGCCTCCGGCACCGCCTTGGTAGTTCGTCGCGCCGCTGCCGCCCTGGCGCACGCGCCTGCGCTGGTCGTTGAGCAGCGGCACGCCGGCATGTGACGCGAACTGCAGCGCGTCGGACTGGACGCGGGGGTCTGCTGCAGCGTGCGCGCGCACCACTCGCCGCAGGATCGAAAGGAAGTAGCCGTTCTCAGCGAAGGACCGCGGGGTCGGTGGGAGCTTCGTTGTTGTGCCAAGCGCGACGCGCAGGCTCGGCGGCGTACCCTCCAGCAGTGAGAGGATGTGGCCCGAGCCGGTCGGAGATTCATGCACGAACTACACACTTGTTAGCACCCGTTGCCGACACGAGGAAGGTGGATAACTCACTATGTCGGGATTGTCCGCAAGAGTCGAGACCCCGCAACGAAACGGCCCCGTGAGGAGCAATCGTCTGGGCCTCAGCAGTATCGTTTGCGCATGCGGACGGAGGACAGACATGGTGGAGTTCGTGTCGATCGTGACTTGACGGAGTCAGGATTGAAGGGTGAACCCAACTAACGCTAGTGGATATGACGTTGGTTGTGATCGATGGTGGGGTGTATGTCCCCCCACTCACTAGCGGCAAAAAATTATCGTAGGCCCTGCGAATCTCCGAGATGAAACCAAAAAAAAAGATATTAGCAACACCTCGTTTCGATCGAGGGACCTCCGGGTTATGAGCCCGGCGCGCTTCCGCTGCGCCATGTTGCTGGCTGGCATACTATCAGAAGAGAATACTACGAACCCGCTCCCAGTCTGCTCGCACCAGGATATCTAGAATTCGACCTCTTCGACCTCTTTTATCGGTGCAGCTACTCGATATCCGTACGCAAGTTCGATCGCTTCCACGTTCGAATTGCCACGCAGACTCCACGGACACAAACCTCCAACGAACGATCAACTGTGCGAGTAACTCACAGAGACTAGTACTGTGGATGGCAGCATGTCGACCGGGAGCCGCAGAGGCTCGCGGCTTGGCCCCTCCAGTGCCTACACAAGAACAGGACTTCTGTTGGTTGGATCTGACATCACAATCCTGATGTGTCACCACAAGCGGCTTCATGGTGTAGTTGGTTATCACATGTGTCTAACACACACAAGGTCCCCAGATCGAGCCTGGGTGAAGTCAGCTATTCTTTTGCGAACTCTTGTTTTTACTCTAATGCGGAAGAGCCCACGAATTGCAATAGAGGTCTCCAAGTTGTATCGAGACAATACTATCCGCGCTTCGCTCTGATAGATTCGCTACCATCCTTTTTTCTTCTTGAACTTAGTAAAAGTGACTCCATTGGTACAAGCCGGTAAGTATAGATACACTAAGACACTGAAGTTGGTTGCAGCATCTTCATCCCCCCTGGTGCTAAAAAACTGGAACCGTGATATATATACATCGGTAACCATCAAAAAACGACACTCATTCCTCATAAACAATACTGCACCGACGCCCATCCATGTGCACTGAATCTAGCGATCAACAATGTAGGCCGAACTTAGGACTCTGGTTGTTCGAGGCTATGGGAAGCGAAGTTAGCACCCGTGTGATGCCTGATACATACGAGGGGAACGGGAATGCATACAGACTCCGAAGCTCCTCTCATAGGCAACTTTATCCACAGAATTCCGTTTCGCGGGTTCATCGAAGGCCTCGAACCAGAGCCAAGGGTAGTCTGTAGTCTGCAGCCAGCATGCTACGGCCTTCCAGTACTTCTGCTGGTTCTGCACGGAGGGGGCAGCAGCACCCCAGTTGTTTCCGCCCGTCGGCCATCCGGTTTCGCCTACGGCGAAGAACTTGTTCCAGCCGATTGCCTCTCTCGTCTCACGGATGTTCTGTTTGAGCCTCTCCAGAGCGCGATCGACGTCGATCTGCTCCCAGAAGGGGAACGCGTTCATGAGGACGACGTCCGAGGCGTCGGTTACGGCACGGTTTGCGGGATCGACGAGCATGTTCCAGGTGTCGGCGGTGCCGACCGGCGTCCAAGGAGATTCGAGTGCCACGTGAACCATCCCCTTGACATCTTGGATTGCGTCACGTCAGCTTGCCGTCGATGAGTAGGGAAACGGATCCGGCCGACCTTGTATCTGACTGGCCAACTCGGCTGGGGCCACTTGCTGGTTGTATAGACTCTCGGATCCAACGTTGATACCACGCAGCCATTTGGCAGTGTCGGGAAACCTCCGTATAACGGACTCAAGGGCAGCCTTCTCGGCGGCGAAGTTCCCGGGCGGATTATTCCAGACACCTACGCCAGGCGCTCAGCAACCGCAAACAGCAACACCGCAGCATCTGTGAATCGTACCGACCCACAGCTTCACCCCAGTCTCTAATGCCGCCGGAACAGCATTCGAGAGTGCGTCGCAGCCGCTGGTGGAGAAGAGCTTGGCCGTGTCGAAGGTTCCCCTGCCACCTGTGCTCCACGATTTGGTCGTAGCAAAATCTCGCCGCCAGTCGAGTGTGGTCTTGCATGCGCCGCTCGCCGTGTGATGGGCTACGAAACGAGAAGAAGCATTAGTGTACGTCAGGTCCGGCAGAGACTGGCTAACGAACGCAGGTTGAAGCCGGCAAAGTAAGGATGGCAGCCGGACAGTGCCGGGAAGACGGAGAACAGTGGGACAAAATTCGAAAGCCTCATCGTGAAAGGGGGGGGGGGGGGAGACCGGTGGCAGTGACGGATGATGCTTCGTAACTATCGCGGATCTCCTACTCGAACAAATTGCCGAACGACGGAGGAAGAGAGGTTGGCGGATGGACAGGGAGGGAAGAGAAAGAGGGCTGGGAAGAGACTACGCTGCTGCACTAGAATAAACCAGGCTCCTAATGAAGCGAAGGACCGTCTTCGTGTCACCACGCCACAGTCCTACAGCAGGGCGCACATCCATAGGCATGTCCAAATGGCTCAGGACTTTCCACGGTGACAATTGTGTATGAGCAAAGTTGTAGAGTCGTTAAATCGCCGGCCCAAACCACACAGGTATCACAGCAGTCGCCACGCTGTCGGAATATAGTCTTTAAAGAATAATTGCACATCGACCGACGGAGCACTTCTAATACGATGGTGCATTTGATGGATGAAATGGTCGAGTGTCCAGAACGCAGCAAGCTTGTAATGCGAACGCAGTCTGGTGGAGCTAGAATGAAATGTATATCAGGCTGGTACGCACCTGCTGTACGATCTTTGCATCATAGTTTCTCACTTATGATAACTGGCTGGCATCGGTGCCTCCCAACCAATCGCCACGACCTGACAAGGTCGCATGCTAACCTACGAACCATAATCGCCATCATGCCCTTCAACAGATCTGATATTTTCAATCAGCCCGAACGCCAGACCCAGGTCTTTGCTCAGTGAGGAGTCACGATCACTGATAGCGCCAACAGAACGGCGGGGCATGCGTAAAGACGACGAATTTGGCTGGGGACGCTTTTTTTTTATCAGCCTGGAATATGTCGGCGCTGTACAACATTGGGGAAGTAAAAGAAAGAACCCAGAGAAAAGCGGAAAAAAAATGGAGGACTTGGGAATCGAACCCAAGACCTTCTCAAATTACATAAGATGCGAATGAGACGTTATACCCCTAAACCAGACCCCCATGAAATAATCGATTTATCCTTTGGCTCTGTTGGCCCTACATAAATACTTATTTACTAATAATAGATATTGTACATACGTGCAACAACCAGCACTGTCTTGCTTTGTAAAAAGGACACCCTTTGTTTCCCGCTGTATGCACCAAGCCACTGATGTGTCTGCACACCAACCACCTGTGATAACCGGCTGAAGGTTGATCTTCATACATACCAAAAAAAAAACTACTCTGTGACCATATCAGCTCTGCCCACTCAAGACCCTTCCCTCCACATGGAGCCCCGGAGCTCGAGTCTGCAAAGCGCGGCAACGGCCTGCGCCGGGAGGGTCCCCACGCGAAGGTATTCCCTTGTATTTCGGTATGTACATACACCGCACAAAAGCATAGAAACCCCTCGCCGGCCGCAAAAAAGTAACTAGCAACACCTCGTTTCGATCGAGGGACCTCCGGGTTATGAGCCCGGCGCGCTTCCGCTGCGCCATGTTGCTCGGTGTATTAGTAAGCGGCAGACGAGCAAGTATAAATCTTGGTGCCGTCAGGTAGATGGTAAACACGATCATAAGGTGCCACGCACTCCGTCTCTCTCTTTCTGTCCTGAGCCGGGGCTGTGGACCTCGCAGCAGCGGCTAGGAGTGGCTACTCTGACCTCCTCCCCAAACGTGCCTGTGAGTATCGTCGGTTTCGGAATGCGTGACAGCGTCGACGGGCGATGACTCTCGCATGTCTACATACCTCTCACCACCTTCATCGCGTCCTTTCATCGTCCTAAGTTGTATAAATGCCCCGGCACAGGTTCGATATCACAGAACAGACTGTTCAGCCCCACGGACCAGATCACCCTGAATACCTTTTCTACATAGGTCGCATGCGAGTATGAATAAACAAAAAAAACCCACTGAATACCAACCGCCACAAGAAGCGCACGCGGAGCAGAAAGAATCGTTCACCTACATAGGAGCATACAAGCAGACATGTAGGTACAGGGAGTGTCAAGCATTGGGAAGCTACACTACAATCTAGGTAAATCTCCTAAAGAAACAAAAAAAAAACCGCACCAGCCATCATAGGCACCTATCGATCCGTCGCCCCTCCAACACCAACGCCGAAAGGAAATCAAGTCGTGAAGCTGCGTTCCGCAACGGCTCTAGCAGTAGCACCCGCACTTCCGGCCCCATCGGCGCCGCCGTCACCATTCTCTCCCGCCGGCTTCGCTGTCGGGACACCACTTGTCGTCTGGGTGCCCAGTGGCATGCCACCAGATTCTTCGGCGATCTTTCCCAGCTTCCGTTGCGGCAGCATAGCGCACTGATCCCCCTCGACAACGCCGAAGCCGCACTCCCTGATACCCTCTTCCTTCGCCTCTTTGTTCTCCTTCGGTAGAACAGGTTGTTTCCGCTTCCTGTTCTTCCTTCTCGCATTGAGCTCCGCCAGTTCGCGTCCGAGCTTCGTCTCCCGCTCCGTGTTCTTCCGTCGCTCCTCGAGGACTTTCTGCCACCCCTCGCGCATCCGGACGACCATGACCTCTTCCGCTTCGGCTCCGGCCCCACGACGGAATTGGGCGAGTTCGCGCGAACCCTGGAAACGGCGAGTTCGCATGATCCGCTCTAGAACCTTGCGGTCGTGGTTCTTCCTAGCTTCGCGATGAATCCCCTTGAGGGAGTAACCTATCACGCCTGCAAATCCAGCTTGAGTCTTGAACACCATGCCACCAACGCCCTTGCCCACTCCCTTGAGAGCGCCTTTGACGCCCTCATCCTTAGCGCCATGATACGGCTGCGTTATCAGGCCGGTGAAGCCGTCATAAATACCGAGCGCGAGCTCTTTGCCGGCTGCGCGCATGCCGGAGTGGAGCCCGGTAATGCGCATTGGATGCCGAACTTCGTCGCCGTAGAGGCGCGGAGCGTTGTGGAAACCTTGTGCTATGGCAAGCGAGACGTCGAGTGGCGCGCGCACGGAGGAGCGGACAATCTTGCTGCCAGACTTTTTGATGCCGTGAGCGACGTCGCGCGGGATGCTGCGTTTGTGTTGTTTATTGTGCTCGGCGTGTTCAGCGTCGGAGGAGGAGGAGGAGGAGGAGGAGCTCGTGGTGAACCAATCGTGCTCGTGAGATTCGGATTTGCGGAAGCGGTCACGGAAGCGTCGGCGAGGGGTGGCCGGTCGTAGTTCCTCTTTGATGTCGACTTCTTCGTCGATGCGTTTGGCGCCTTTGATGAAGGACTTCGGAACACCGATTATGCCCTTTGCCACTCCGGCGATGGATCCAAGGAATGCTGAAAGGCCACCAGAGAGGGGCTCGCCGGGGCCATCGAAGTCGTTCCACTCCGTATGTCTCAGCCTGCCATCATCGTTAGCATGCTACAGCCGAAGCGTTCGGGGTAACGGCCATACAATCTCAGATCCTTCCAGTCCACTAGTCCCTCCTCGGCCAACCAACTAGCAGCAAGCGGACTCAGCCTCATCTTGGTGTGTTTAACCCTCCATACGGACACCCTTTCTTCAAGGATATCACACCTGATCCCCGGCCCTCCGGTCCCCCACTTGCCTTCGCCTGGTCCCATCGGCCCACCCTCACCGTACGTCTTCCCCCTCTCGCACAGCCCGCGCTTTCCCTTTGATTCCAATTCGTCGAGACCCTTGTAGAAGCTCCTCACTGCGTTCTCGGCGCCATTGCCATCGTCCTCCTTGATGGTCTTCGAGATCTTCTGGGCAGCCTTCTGGCACTCCTCACTCAACAGCGTCTTGATACCATCCGCCAGGTTCTCTACGGTTAGTTCCTTGTGGGGTACGGGTTCCGGTCCTGCACCGGCTTTATGGATCATCGCACCCCAAAACTGCTGGTCGCCGAAGAACGGAACGACCATCGTCGGCTTGCCATGGAGTAGTCCTATCGCCGTTGTTCCTGCGCCGCCGTGGTGCACCACGGCGGATACGTGGGCAAACAGCCAGTCGTGAGGAGTATTCTCAAGCATGTGCACATTATCGGGTACATCGTCAGCACCGATTCCACCCCAGCCTTTGGACACCAGTGCGCGGACACCAGTCTCTTTGATCGCACCAAGGAGTGTGGCTGTCAACGCATCTGGATCCTCAACAACTATGGAGCCGAACCCAATGTAGATTGGTGGATCCCCAGCGTCGAGGAACTTTTGTAACGCGTCGGGCGGCTTGTAATCTTTCGTCTGGTCCAGGAACACGAAGCCAGTGATGTCGATGTGATCGCCCCAATCAGCCGGTTTGGGAATCAACGCCGGAGACCACATGTAGGTATATGGTACCTTCAATCTCGATATCATACCCGGCGCCCACAACGTCGCCACGGGCTCCAAGCACAGCGTCTTCTCTCTGAACCGATTCACCAGATCTCCCAGCCCTTGCCACGTCATCATCTCGACCATCGGATATGTGATAGCGTTAGTGTGTTCGCTACCCAGATTCGAACTCTGAATAAATGCGAGGGGATGTGGGATTTCTTGTGTCGGCGAATACGGGAACGTGAACATCAGGTGCAGCGGGACTCCCAGCTTCTCGGCACAGTGTACGTGCGCAAAACTCGGGGGATTCGCGATGATGGCATCGGCGATGAACGGCTCCGCCTCGGGGTCGCCGTCGTAGGAGCGGCCGGTTTCGGATGAGGATACCGTCCGCGCCGTCTCCGAACTCGCCCGTGGTCGGTAGTTGTCCGAGGGCTCGACACATGCTCTCCAGAAGCCGTGGAACATCTCGTACATCTGTTCGCGTCGTTTGGCGATCTCGCCATGCTTTATCGCCTCGACACCGGGCACTAGTCCCTACGTAGATCACGCACACGATCAGCTAACTCACCCGGACGACTCAAGCTCGCCGCATCAACGTACCGGATTCTTGACCATGAAAGCCATAAGCTCACTAGGGTCTCCTCCAACGTCGAAGAACTCGATCCCATGGTCCGTCACGAACTCCCTGAAAGCACCGTGGGTCGCCAGTCGCACCCTATGGCCCCACTGTTCATTTAGCACCTTCGCTACGGCGATGAAGGGCTGCACATCTCCCCTACTTCCTATAACCATGATGACAATATTCAGTTTCGGCGGCGCAGTCTGTATATCCCCCTGTTCCTTCTCCTTCTGGTCCCTGACCACACTCGCCAGTTCGCGCTCGTTGAGCTGTCCGAGCAGTGAGGATAGTGGCCCGTCGCTGACTTTGTTGAGCGAGATATGAACACGCCCGTCCCGCGGCGAGACGTGCGCCTGTGTGTTGAACTCCTTGTGTGAGATCGACAGCGAGCTCAGAGCGCCCGTGTCGAGTGGGGGCCGTCGAGAGGACGCGGCTGCGGAGGGTGGCCATGTTTGGCAGGCGGAGCGGCGCGCGGCGAACGTCGGTCGTTTGTCGCGAGAGCGGGGGTGCGACATCGCTGCTTGTTGTTGTCTGGAGTGGAGGATGGGAGATACGGGGCGACAGGAAGGAGCGAGAAGAGGGGTTATGGAGCTGTCATATGCAAGTACGAGAGCTTTGCAGCGTTCCCGCCGAGACCTCGCTGGGTGGGTGTTCTGATCCAAGAAAGCAATTGAACGTCAGGGCAAATACGTCATACTTCCATGTTCGCCCTTAGCTAACGCCAACAACCCTGCACGCACATTGCCGACGCAACGTCCGATTAGATAAATGAATCCCCGGAGATCTCCAAATTTCAGCAATGCGTGATGGCAAATGTGTGAACGTGGTGCTGAGTCTCGAGTCTTGGGTCTCGAGGGCTCGGTTCGCTCGCTGTCGGGCGGGCGGGCTTGGTTTTGCACCGAACAAACTAAACGAGTACATGTGATCGATTGACTTTTGGGTTTCTTCAACGAACAAAGAAAACATGTATTCCGAGTGAAGTGGGAACAGGAGAAAGCAGAATAGGGGAACACGAGGTAGAAAGAGAAAGGGAGATGAAGACAAAGCCATTGTGGGGATGGGGATGGGGACGAGAAAACGAAATTGAGCATAAAGACCAAGCACGAGTAACCCAAAAAGCAAATACCTAGAGCATCGAGCCGCCGCCGTCCAACCAAGCCAACCCAAACCCACCCAACCCAATCCAACCCAGCCTCCCGAATCTGGCTAACCCGACCCAGCTTGCCATCCCCAGCCTACCAACCGAAATCAGAAAAATCCCATATCCTCCGAATACCTTACCCAGGGCGCCAGACCGTAAGGGGAAAAGAAAAAAAAAGTACACCTGTAAGTAGCAGAACACAAATGGAACAAAAGGCGAGCATAAAGAATCAGCGAAAACAGAAGGAAATAAACATGATTCCTGAGCACAAGAGGTGTTGTGCTTGTGCTGCCCTGTTTACTGGGCCGAAGCAACAAGCGCTGCGAACACTCCAACGCCTCCCAAGACAAATCCGGCCATGGTGGCAGCCGCCAAGCCAGCGTAGCTGGTACCTCGCCTTTCCGACTTGACTCTCTTTGAGGGGCGCTCCTCGACCTCTTCCTTCTGCTCTGGCTTCTCTTCAGAGATCGTAGCCGGATAAGCTGCGAGCGAGGGATAAGCGATCTCGTTCACGGCAACTTCAGGTGCGTTGGGCAGAGTCTCCTCGAATACTGGCGCCGGCGGGATCGTGGGCAGAGGTGCTTCAACGTTCTGACGCTTGCGCTTGAGGCTAGGTGGAGGCGTGTTGTTCAGGATAGAAGGGATATCCAAAACGGGGGAGGTATTCTTCGAAGTGTACCCACAAACTGGTGCAGAGCGTTCGCTTAGTGGCGGACTGGCGGGGGTCGGAGCGACTGTCGGAGTCCCGACCTTTCCCTTTGGTGACTCGTGGTTCATCATGTCTTCGATCGAGAACTTGTTGTAGCCAGCCTTGTTACCCTTAGAGGCGTCTTTCTTGGTTGGCGTAGCCGGGGTCCCAAGCGTCTTGACCGTATCCCCATTTGTGTTCCTGTACTCTTCATCGTCGCTACTCGATTCGCAGAACTCTCCCATGCCGAGGGACTCTTCTTCATCGAAATCGCAGTCCTCGTCCATCTCCAGTTCTTCACCGGCGGCGTAGTCAATGGCGCGGGACTTAGCTCCAGCAGCCTCTTGAGTGATCTTTTCCACCTCGCCACTGAGCTTGCTATGCAAGAAAAACCTCGAGATGCGAGGAATGTTTTTGATCGTATCCGGCTTGTCGTCGCGTTCATGGGAGAACTCGGCGGGGCCTGCCCACTGAGGCATATAAAAGCAGTCGGTGGCGGCGACGTGGTGTTGTTCTGCGCTTACTCTGGCGAAGTTCTTTGCCCTCGATTCGAAGAACTCGCGTTTGTCCGTATGGTTGTTCGGAACCCAACATCCATGGGGAGCGGGGACTTGGGACGGCGCTGAAAATGCAGCGGGTGGGGGCGGCACGGGCGCCTGCTGTTGCGGAGGTTGGCGCTGCTGGATAAGCGGGATGCTATCTGGTCGTCCGATGGGGGGGAGAACGGAAACGGCTGCATGCATGATTAGTGAGTTGGCTTCTAAAAACTCGGGATGATCTCGAATTCACCTTCCCGGGCTGGAATGAACGAGCCCATGCATTCCGAGGTTGGCCACATATTTGGGGCTTTGGAACCCATGGCCTCGGGAGGCGAGGAAGGCTCAGATGTGGCAATGTTGGCGACGACCTTGGTTATAGATTTATTTTCGGAGGCGTTTGAGGATTCCTGGATGGAGTCATTAATCTCATTATCCATAGGCTTGTCTTCTTCCTCCTCTTCTTCTTCTTCGATAGAGTCACGATCGTCATCATCCTCGTCATCATATGATAGCGCGAACATTCGCTCGTCCTCATCCTCCTCTTCGGCTTCTTCCTCAGCGTCACTCTCAGCGATGCTGGCAGACCCGATATTCTGGCCGTCAGACTTCTCCGTGGACGTCTTCGGTGAATGGAAAGGAGCTGGTTCGATCTCCTTGATAGTCACGTCCTTATCTTCTTCAACGAGATCAGTGACCCTGATCGACTTGCTAGTGCTCTCGATATGAGTGCTGTTCACGAGGCTGTGAATGGTCGACGTCCGCAGAGGAGGGCAGTCATCTCTCTCGGCAAGTTCCGTCTTGCGCGCCTCGGCCTCACGATCTATCAGGTCTCTGAGCGTCTTCGCTTTATCACCGTACCTCTCAAGTACCACGTCATGCAGATGCTTGCAGACAGTTATGTTAGTCCTCTCGTGGCTTTCGGGGAGGTCCTCGCCACGGAAGTACGCAGTGCGGTCGCTAGAAGAGGCCGTCGACATCTCACCGGCTGGTGATTGCGGAATAGAAGGCGCAGGAGAAGAGGCGCGACCGGAGCTGTCGGACATGTGCTCGTCCTCCGAATGTTCGTCCATCTCTTCCTCGTAATGGTCTTCCTCTTCGTCTTCCTCGTTACTCTCATACTCTAACTCCTGTGTGGTCACCCCGTAACCACTACGCGCCTTCGTTTCCGACGGACGAGGGCTGGGCGACCTGTTGAACATCAGTAACCCTGCGACCAGTGTGCGGATGCGAAAAAACGTACCTCAGACGTTCCCACTCAACTTCACAGCGGAAGGTCTTGGCAGGATAAACCTCGTCACCTCTAGTCACCTCGGCTCCAAACGTGACCTCAGTACCCTGCTGAAGCTCGGCGGTCTCATTCGGGTGGAGCAGTAGCCCATTGACGAATGTCCCGTGCATCGATTGGGTGTCTTGTATGATAATCTGCGGCGAGGGTTAGACAATGAGGAAGTCGGTAGATCAATGTGGAGTCCGAGCACAGGCACAGAAAAGAGGGAAGCAAGTGAGGGCAAATATATAGGCGGGGCAGAAGAGTATAAAATAGAAACCCAAAGCACCGAAAGACTGCAGTAAACACAGAAGTCAACTAACCTTGCGATGGGGCTCCAAAACCATACGGACCTCCGCATGAGCCCTACTCATGACCGGGCTCTCGAAGAAACCGTTGTTGACAGCTGCGAAGAGTCCTTTGGACTCGTTCCTGCTACTCCGCCCAATTGGAGCCGAAGATTTTTCAGCGGTGAGCTGAATGGTGCGAGTGAATTCAGTGCTACTGTGGCTCTTGACGACAGTCGAAGGATACGCTCCGGGGACCGTGGAGTTTTTGGTGTAGTGTGGGTGCGGGTGGAAGTAAAGGTTTGCTGTTGCATGCGGTCAACGGCTGTCCTTGTCGGTCCAGAGCATCCACACAAAGCAGAACAAGCAGGCAACGGCCAAGAAAGTTCTTTGAGAAACGAGAAAGAAAAACTTGATTGCACACAAAGGTTCACTTTATTTTCGCATGCGACGGAGGCAGGGGGACAAATATTATGTACCGCCCACACTGTTCAACGCTTGGAAGGAGAAGGAGGGTGCGCAAAGGCTCAGCACAGCAGAGGAGGAGATGAGGAGTACGAGGCCAATCGTAGGACGTGCGGGGGTGGAGAGAGAGAGGGGGGGGGGGGGGGGGGGGGGGGAGCCCCCCCACCAACAAAAAAAAAAAACAAAAAAAAAAGAGTTAGGGGGCGGAGACCAAAAAAG
>Ga0307508_10001461_pt1 | contig 26492 bp, 24 predicted proteins | sample 9_EM_MG_FD_203089 | JGI IMG/M metagenome (GOLD analysis project Ga0307508, IMG submission 203089) | Populus trichocarpa ectomycorrhiza microbial communities from riparian zone in the Pacific Northwest, United States - 9_EM | ecosystem: Host-associated > Plants > Roots > Unclassified | place...
GACACGTCGTTCACGACGGTGCTCGCGCCGAAGCGCACGGTCAGGTGGTCGACCTCGAGCAGCGGCGGGTTCGTCATGATTTGCGCGTGTCGAAAGCGTCGCGCAGGGCGTCGCCGATGAAGGTCAGCAGCAGCAAAGTCACGACCAACACGGTGAATGTGGGGAAGATGATCCACCATGCATCGAGGTTCGCCTTGCCCTGCTTCACGAGCTCGCCGAGCGAGGCCACGTCGGGCGGCACGCCGAGCCCGAGGAAGTCCAGGGCGACCAGGCTGAGGATCGCCGCACCCATGCGGAACGGCAGGAACGTGATCGCCGGTGTCAACGAGTTCGGCAGCACGTGACGCCAGATGATCTGCAGGTTCGAGAGACCGAGCGCCCGCGCGGCCTTGACGAACTCGAGCGAACGATTGCGCAGGAACTCCGCGCGCGTGTAGTCCGAGAGGCCGACCCAGCCGAACAGCGAGAGCAGGATCAGCAGCAGGCCGATCGAAGGCTGGAAGATCGACGCGAAGATGATGAGCAGATAGAGCTCCGGGATCGAGGTCCAGATCTCGATCAGGCGCTGCATCGTGAGGTCGAGGCGACCCGCGAAATAGCCCTGCACCGCACCGGCCGCCAGCCCGATGGCCAGGCCGATCGCCGTGAGTGCGAACGCGAACAGGATGCTGACGCGAAAGCCGTACAAGAGGCGCGCGACCATGTCGCGCCCCACCTGATCGGTGCCCAGCCAGTGGCCGTCGTCCGGTGCCTTGGGATGTGCACCTTTGGCAAAGTATTCGATCGAGCTGGCCGAATGATGGTTCGGCGGCCGCAGCATCCAGTGGCCCGGCTTGTCGAACTGCGCAAGCGTGAACGGATCACTCCAATCGGTGGGCGTGTGGAAGTCGCCGCCGAACTGGGTCTCCGGCGGGTTGTTCAGGATCGGGAAATAGAGCTGCCCGTCGTAGCCGGCGATCAGCGGTTTGTCATTGCTGAGCACCTCGGCGAACGCGCTGGCGATCAGCAGTGCGACGAAGATCCACAGCGACCAGTGGCCGAGCCGGTTGCGCCTGAAACGGGCCCACGCGCGCTGGTTCGGTGATGCATGCTGCGGCAGTGCGAAGACTGCGCTCATTTGGCCGCGGCACCGAACTGCACGCGCGGATCGACGATGACGTAGGTCAGGTCCGAGATCAGCTTGACGACGAGGCCGATCAGCGTGAACAGGTAGAGCGAGCCGAGCACGACCGGGTAGTCTCGCTGCACGATGGCCTCGTAGCTCAGCAGGCCGAGGCCGTCGAGCGAGAACAGCGTTTCGATCAGCAGCGCGCCGGTGAAGAACGCGGCGATGAACGCGCCCGGAAACCCGGTGACGATCGGCACCAGCGCGTTGCGCAGCATGTGCTTCCACAGCACGCGCGATTGCGAGAGGCCTTTCGCCCGCGCGACCAGGACGTACTGCTTGCGCATCTCCTCGATGAAGGTGTTCTTCGTCAGCATCGTCATCTCGGCGAAGCTGCCGACGATCAGGCAGATCAGCGGCAGCGTCAGGTGCCAGAAGTAGTCGCGCAGGCGGGCCGGCCACGCCAACTCCTGCCAGTTGTCGGAGACCAGCCCGCGCAGCGGGAACCACTCGAAGAAGGTGCCGCCCGAGAACAGAACGATCAAGAACACACCCAGCACGAAACCGGGAATCGCGAATCCGAACATCACGAAGAACGTCGAGACCACGTCGAACCGGCTGCCTTCTCGCACCGCCTTGGCGATGCCGAGGGGAACGGAGATCAGGTACGAGATCAGGAAGGTCCACAGGCCGAGGCTGATCGAGACCGGCAGCTTCTCCTTGATCAGCGACCACACCGGCTTGTTCTGCATGAAGCTCGTACCGAGATTGAAGGTCGCGAAGTTCTTCAGCATCTCGACATAGCGCACATGGGCGGGCTTGTCGAAACCGTAGAGCGTCTTCAGGGCTTCGATCTGCTTTTCGGTGATGTCGCCGCGCGCCTTGTAGGCGCCGCCCGCGCCGATGCGCGACTTGGCCATGATCTGCTCGACCGGGCCGCCGGGCACGAACTGGATGATGACGAATGCCACCGTCAGGACGCCCAGCAGCGTGGGCAGCATCAGCGCGACTCGTTTGAGGATGTAGCTCAGCATGATCGGCACTCAGCGCTTCGCGGCATCTTTGATCCACCAGGCCTTGAGCGGCCAGGCGAGTCGCGTGTCCAGTTCGGGAGTGATGTCCGTCACGAAGTGCAATGGACGCACGTCGGGCATCCCGAACTTGTTCCAGTAGGTGAGGCGCTCGTCGTCGCTGTAGAGCTCGGGAACTTGAAAGTAGCTCCACATCACGACGCGGTCGAGCGCCCGACAAGCGTCGCGAAACGCGGTCAGCGTGGTTGCCTCGCTCATGGCCGCCAGCGCGCGGTCTACCGCCTTGCTCTTCACGCCGCGGATGTTGCCGCTGGATTTCTGATCGGCGGCCTTGCTGCCGTAAAGGTCGAGATAGTCGGCCACCGCGGGGAGCTGGAATGGCGGCTCGACGTTCTGTGCCATGTCGAAGTCGAACTCCTGCAAGCGCCGTTCGTACAGCGCGTAGTCGACGCGCCGGTCGCGTATCGTCATCCCGAGCTTCGAGAGATTGCGGCGCCAGGGATTCATGCGCCGGTCGGTGTCCTGGCCGGACGGCGCAAGAAACTCGATGGCGAACGGCTCGCCGCCCGCGTTGCGCAGGATGCCGGCGTCATCGAGCTTCCAACCGGCGGCCTGCATCAATGCACGTGCTTCGAGGAGATTGCGGCGCAGGGCATTGGGGTCCGAGTCGGTACGCGGAGCGACAAACGCCGGCCCGAAAACCTCCGGCGGCAGCTCGCTGCGGAACGGCTCAAGCAGCGCCAATTCTCCGGCGGAGGGGGTGCCCTCTGCAGCGAACTCCGAGTTGTTGAACACGCTGTTCGCGCGCTTCAGCCCGAAGTTCGGATAGCGGTTGTTCGTTTCCCAGTCGAACGTGAGGCACAGCGCCTTGCGCACGCGGATGTCGGCAAGAACCGGGCGACGCAGATTGAGCATGTACGACTGCATGCCCTGGCCGGTCGCCGTGTGGATCGCCTGCTTGACGATGCGGCCGTCGTGGTACTTCGGCCCGATGAGCTGGCGCTCCCACAGCTTGGCGGTGTAGACGCGCATGATGTCGAACTCGCCGGCCTTGAAGGCCTCGGTCTGGATGTCTTCGTCGGCGTAGTAGCGATAGACGATGCGGTCGAAGTTGTACATGCCTCGCCGCACGGGCAGGTCGCGCGCCCAGTAGTTCGGATCGCGTTGGAATTCGATGCGCCGGCCGGAGTCGACGAGCGCGATCGTGTACGGGCCGCTGCCGATCGGCGTCTCGTTGATGATCTGGTCGAACGGTGGGCGCGTTCCATCGGCCTTGAGTCCCCACTTCTGGGAGAACACCGGCATCCGACCGATCTTGAAGAGCTGGTCGCTGCTCGCCTCTCTGAGGTCGAATCGAATCGTTCGCGCATCCACGACGACGGCTTTCGCGACGCCGGCCAGATCGGTGCTGTAGCTCGGCAGGGCCAGCGGGCTCGTCAGGATGTCGAAGCTGTACTTGACGTCGGCGCTCGTGACGGGGTCGCCGTTGGAGAACCGAGCCTTCGGATGCAGACGAAAGAGGATGGCGCTCTTGTCGGCGGCGATCAGCATCTCCTGCGCCAGCAAGCCGTACATCGTCTGCGTTTCGTCGGCGCCGAGATGCGCCAACGATTCGATCATGAACAGCGCGACTCCCGCTGGCGCGTTGCCTTTGATCGTGTAGTAGTTCAGCTTGTCGATCGACGTTCTGCGGTCGGGCGGTGGCAGGTACAGCGTCCCGCCCTTCGGCGCACCAGGGTTCAGGTACTCGAAGTGGTCGAACCCGCGCGGATATATCGGCTCGCCGAATGCGGCGTAGGCATGAACCCAGGTTCCGCTGGGCACGACGCCCGCAGGGGCGACGCCGTCGTCGGGCGCAGTCGCCGTGGCGGCCAGCGCCGGGCTGGCCGCGAGCGCAGCCAGGCTCAGAACCTCGCGACGCCTCACGCGCGGACCTTGCCGAGCGCCGGTGTCGGCTTCAGCAGCCCGGTGCAGGTCGCGCGCTTCGGATCGTCGGCCGGCAGCGCGGCGCACACGCCGTCGAGCTGCGCCTGCAGCCGCTTGATCGCCGCGGTGTGCGTGCCGCTCTTGTTCCAGGCCTGCAGTTTCGTGCCGACGCGCTGCAGCGAGCGGCCGCTGCGTTCGTAGAAGGCATCGGGCTGCTTCGCGGCCTCGGTGAACAACTGGCCAGCGGCCTTCTCGATGCGAGCCGCGTCCTGCGGCGCCAAATCGACAAGCGCGTTCACGAAGCTCGAGCCCCATTGCAGCCGCGTCGCCGGGCCTTCGCTCTTGTCGAAGGCCTCTTCATACCAGTGCAGCGCCTCGGCCTTGTCGCCGCGCTTCTTCGCGTTGCTGGCGAGCTCGGACATCAGGTAGTACGGCGAGTGGCTCTTCGCCAGGTTCGCCTTCAGCAAGGTGTCGGATTCGGCGCCCAGGCCGGCCAGATCGAGCAGGTAGGCGGCCGAAGTGATCACGGCCTGGCGCTCGTAGCCATCGGTGATCTCGCGGTCTGCGCGCGCGGCCTGTTCGCGGATGTCGGCGAGCAGCGGCTCGGGCAGCTTGACGGCGGCGTCCTTCTTCGCGTCGATGCGGGCCAGGTCGACCTGCGCGATCAGCGCCTGCATGCGGTCGGCGCGCGACAGTGTCGTGTCGGCCTCGAAGCGCTTGAGCGCCGCGTCGAACCCCTTCAGCAGTTCGGCGCGCTGCGGGCTGCCCGCCGGGCTGAGCGCGCGCGTGATGTCGCTCGGGTAGTTGGTCAGCATGTCGAGGTGAACGCGCGCCGCGCCCGCGTCGGCGAGCAGCGCCAGCAAGGTGGCCTGCGCGGTGGTGTCGGGGCGCGCGGGCGCCTTCTCGTCGACGGCCGCGAGCGCCTTCAGGCGCAGCCGCGTCGCGATCTCGCCCTGGTCGGCGGGGCAGGCGTCGGCCAGTTGCTTCAGCAGCGCCGGAACGCCGTCCTTGGGCACGAGCTGCTGCTGGTCGGTGTCCCACGAATAGAACGCCAGCAGGCGCCAGTCGTTCGCGCTCAAGCCTTTGGCATCGGTCTTGACTTGCGCGAGCACGTCTTTCACCGGGCGCTGCGCGTTCATCCCCAAGGTCAGCACCTGGGTGTAGCGCTCGGCCTCGACCTCGCCCGGCAGCCGTGTCAGCTCGGCGCCCTGCGGATTGAACAGCACCATCGTCGGGTAGCCGCTGACCTTGAAGCGGCTGCCGAGCTTTTGCGCGCCGGGGCTGTCGCCGTCCACGTAGACCGGCACGAAGGCGCGCGAGCGTTCGATGAAGTCCTGGCGGTTGAAGAGGGTCGCCTTGACCTGGTTGCACGGCGGGCACCACTTCGCGCCCCAGTAGACGAACACCGGCTTGCTCTCGGCCTTGGCCCGCGTGAACGCGGCATCGACCTCGGCATCGTTGGCCGCGTACTGCCAGGCGATGCCGCTGGCGGCGGCGTGGGCGCCGGACGCCGCAGCGGCGGAGGCCGGCACGGCGACGGGTGGGGTGAGAGGTGCCGCGGTCTCTTGCGGCTTCGAGCAGCCGACGGCGATCAGCGCGGCGGCGGTGAGGAGTGAAACGGTGATCGGCTTCATGGGTCGTCCGTTTGGATCAACGCGCAGCATACAAGGAAGGTCAGTCGACCGGAGCGGGCGAATCCCGAACCACGTCGCCACGCGGGGACGTGAACTGGGCCAGCGCGACCCCGCCCAGCGTCAGCGCCGCCCCGGCCAGCTTCACGCCGGTGTAGCGCTCGCCGGTGACGAGCCACGCCACCAGCCCGGCGACCGGCGGCATCAGGTACATCAGCGGCGCACTGCGCGCCACGCCGCGCACCGCGTTGACATGGCCCCACACCAGCCAGCCGAGAAAGGCCGAGATCAGCACCGCGTAGCACAGGCCGAGCCAGATCATCGGGCGCACTTCGCTCCACTCGACGCTCAACCCGGCCGGCGCGCTCAGCAGCACGACCGGCGCACTGCCCAGCAAGGTCGCGTAGGCCATCACCGTGACACCGCCATGGCGTTCGATCAGCGGCTTGGCCGCGACCGTGTAGTACGAGAAGAACGAGGCCGCGACGACCAGCGTCAGGTCGCCGCCGCTGGCCTGCCAGTGCCCGCCGAGCAGCTTGTCCGACAGGAACACCAGCACGCCGACGCAGGCCAGCGCCACGCCGGCGAGCTGGCCGCGCGAGAGATGGTCCTCCAGGCCCTGCCAGCGCAGGATCAGCAGCGTGAACACCGGCCCCACCGCGAGGATCAGCGAACTCGAGAACGCCGTCGACCAGTGGATGCCGTAGGTCACCAGCCCGACGTGCAGCAGGTGGCCGGCGAGGCCGAGCCGCAGCAGCGCGAACAGGTCGGCGCGCGGCACGCGCGGCCAGCTCAGGCCGTGGCGCGAGAGCATCAGCACGGTGGCCGCGACCGGCATCATCAGGTAGCGCGCGAACAGAAAGCCGCCGGGCGAGAGCGCCGCGAACACCGCCTTCTGCACGCTGAAGTTCGAGCCCCAGACCGCGACCATCGCGAGCGCGGCCCAGAGCGCATGCCGGGCCTGGCGGGTCGGATCGGGAGCGGGGGACTCAGGCGGCATCGGGTGTTCGGCGGGGGCGGAGCCCCCGAGTGTCGGTCAAGGGCTGCGATGATGCGGAGGCACGTCACGAAAGCCCCGCATGCCCCAGCCCTATCCGCATCTGCTCGCGCCGCTCGATCTGGGCTTCACGACGCTGAAGAACCGCGTGCTGATGGGCAGCATGCACACCGGGCTCGAAGACGGCCGCCGCCATGTCGCCGCGGCCGCTGCGTTCTTCGCCGAACGTGCGCGCGGCGAGGTCGGGCTGATCGTGACCGGCGGTTATGCGCCCAACATCGAAGGCTGGGCCAAGCCCTTCGCCGGCACGCTCGCAAGCCGCGGCGCGGCGCGGCGCCATCGGCCCGTGACCGACGCGGTGCACGCCGAAGGCGGCAAGATCGCGCTGCAGATCCTGCACACCGGCCGCTACGGCTACTCGCCGTTGTGCGTCGCACCGTCGCGCCTGCGCAGCCCGATCTCGCCGTTCACGCCACGTGCGCTGAGCGCGGCAGGCATCGAGCGCCAGATCCATGCGTTCGTGCGCTGCGCCACGCTCGCGCGCGAGGCCGGCTACGACGGCGTCGAGGTGATGGGCAGCGAGGGATATTTCATCAACCAGTTCCTCGTCACGCACACCAACCACCGGACCGATGAATGGGGCGGCCCGTATGCGAACCGCATGCGGCTGGCCATCGAGATCGTGCAGCGCGTGCGCGAGGCCGTCGGGCCGGACTTCATCCTGATCTACCGCCTGTCGATGCTCGACCTGATCCCGGACGGCAGCAACTGGGACGAGGTCGTCACGCTCGCGAAGGCGGTCGAGCGCGCCGGCGCCACGATCCTCAACACCGGCATCGGCTGGCACGAGGCGCGCATCCCGACGATCGCGACCAGCGTGCCGCGCGGCGCATTCGGCTGGGTGACGCAGAAGATGCGCAAGGAGTTGCGCGCGGCGGGCCTCACGATCCCCCTCGTCACCAGCAACCGCATCAACATGCCCGAGGTCGCCGAGGCGCTGCTCGCCGAAGGCTGTGCCGACATGGTCAGCATGGCGCGGCCGCTGCTGGCCGACCCCGAATTCGTCAAGAAGGCGGCGAACCACCGGCGCGACGAGATCAACACCTGCATCGCCTGCAACCAGGCCTGCCTGGACCACACGTTCAAGTCGCAACTCGCGACCTGCCTCGTGAACCCGCGCGCCGGGCACGAAACGACGCTGATGCTGAGGCCGGTGACCCGAGGCAAACGCCTCGCCGTCGTCGGCGCCGGGCCGGCGGGCCTGGCGACCGCGACGGCGCTCGCCGAGCGCGGCCACGAGGTGCACCTGTTCGAGGCCGCGTCGCAGATCGGCGGCCAGTTCAACATGGCCAAGCGCGTGCCCGGCAAGGAGGAGTTCAGCGAGACGCTGCGCTACTTCACGCGCCGCATCGCGATCACCGGCGTGCAGCTGCACCTCGGGCAGCGCATCACGGCCGCGGAGCTGATCGCGCGCCGCTTCGACGAGGTCGTGCTCGCCACCGGCGTGCTGCCGCGTGCGCCGAAGATTGCCGGTGCCGACGGCGCCAACGTGCTCAGCTATGTCGACGTGCTGCTGCATGGCGCACCGGTCGGCGAACGCGTCGCGATCATCGGTGCCGGCGGCATCGGCTTCGATGTCGCCGAGTTCCTCGTCACCGCGCCCGGCCATTCACCGACGCTGAACCTGCACGAGTGGCTCATCGAATGGGGCGTGACCGACCCGGCCCGCGTGCGCGGCGGCGTGGTGCCGGCGCGGCCCGCACCGCCGGCGCGCCGGGTCACGCTGCTGCAGCGCAAGGCCGGCAAGCTCGGCAAGGGCCTGGCCAAGACAACCGGCTGGATCCACCGCACGAGCTTGCAGATGAAGCGCGTCGAGATGATCGGCGGGGTGCACTACGAGCGCATCACGCCGCAGGGCGTGTTCGTGAGCTACGGCGACCAGCACGCCGACGGCCAACTCATCGAATGCGACACCGTCGTGCTGTGCGCCGGCCAGGAGCCGCTGCGCGAGCTGCACGCGCCGCTGAGGGCCGCGGGCGTGAAGACACACCTGATCGGCGGCGCCTTTGAAGCCGCCGAGCTCGACGCGAAGCGCGCGATCGATCAGGGGACGCGGCTGGCGGCGTCCCTCTGACTGATTGGGCCTCAGGCCAGCGCCGGGCCGCCCCCAAGCGGCCTGAGCGCCCCTCGGGGGCCGGGTGCCGCAGGCGACCTTGGGGCCGTCATGTGGCCGGCTTGTCGCTCAGGGCCTTCAGGTTGTCGATCAGCTCCGGGCTCATCGGCGCGTTCAGGTTGATGCCCTTCGGCGGGATCGGCGACTGGAACCACTTGGTGTAGAGCTTGGCGAATTCGCCGCTCTTCATCAGGCCGGCCAGCGTGCCGTCGACCAGCTTCTTGAATGCCGGGTCGTCGAGGCGCAGCATGATCGCGTAGGGTTCGACCTGGATCGCGTCGCCGACGACCGCGAGCTCGGCCGGGTTCTGGGCGCTGGCGCGCAGACCGTACAGCAGGATGTCGTCCATGCCGAACGCGACGGCGCGGCCGGTCTGCACCATCAGCGCCGATTCGGCGTGGTCTTTCGCGCCGAGCAGCTCCATGCCGAGCTTCTTTTCTTCGTTCAGGGTGCGCAGGATCTGGAAGTTGGTCGTGCCGGTGGTCGAGACGATCGTCTTGCCCTTCAGGTCGTCGATGGTCTTGACCGTGGTGCCGGTCTTCACGAGGAACTTGGTGCCGGTGTAGAAGTAGTTGATCGCGAACTGCACCTGTTTGCCGCGCGTGCTGTTGTTGGTGGTCGAGCCGCATTCGATGTCGATCGTGCCGTTCTGCAGCAACGGGATGCGGTTCGCCGAGGTCACGGCTTGCAGGTTCACCTTCAGGTCGCTGCGGCCGGTGGCCTTCTTGACCTCGTCGACGATCTTCAGGCAGATCTCGTGGCCGAAGCCGACCGGCTGCGCCTTGTCGTCGAGGTAGGAAAACGGGATCGACGATTCGCGGTACGCCAGCGTGATCGCGCCGGATTGCTTGACCTTGTCGAGCGTGCCGGGCGTCTGGGCGAACGCCGGGGCGGCGAGGGCCAGCAGCGAGAGAGTCGTCGTGAGTCGGGTCAGGCGCATGGAACAGTCCTCGGGCGGAATGGGGGTGGCCGCATGGTACGGAACAAGCACGCCGGGTCAATGGTCGGAGTGCATTTGCCGCTAGCATTTGCACCTGGTTCAGCCCTTTCGGAGTCCCCGACAATGATGAAGTCGACACTGACGACAATGACCGCCGCGCTGCTGCTCGCCCTCTCCGCGGGCGCCAGCCAGGCCGCCGACGAGCCCAAGCTGCTCAACATCTACAACTGGTCGGACTACATCGCCGACGACACGATCAAGAACTTCGAGAAAGAGACCGGCATCAAGGTCAACTACGACAACTACGATGCCAACGAGGTGCTGCACGCCAAGCTGGTGGCGGGCAAGACCGGCTACGACATCGTCGTGCCCGGCTCGCACTTCGCGAAAGGCCAGATCGCCGGCGGCCTGCTGCAAAAGCTCGACAGAGCCAAGCTGACCAACTGGGGCAACCTCGACAAGGGCCTGCTCGAACAACTCGCCAACGTCGATCCCGGCAATCAGTACCTGGTCGACTGGCTGTGGGGCTACGTGACGGTGGGCATCAACACCGCGAAGGTCAAGGCCGCTCTGGGCGACCTGCCCATGCCCGACAACGCGTGGAGCCTGATCTTCGACCCGAAGTACGCTGCCAAGCTGAAAAGCTGCGGCATCAACTTCCTCGATTCGGCCTCCGAGGTACTGCCGGTGGCGATGCTCTATGTCGGCAAGCCGGCGTACAGCCCGAACACGGGCGACTACGACGCCGCGGCCAAGATGCTGAAGAGCGTACGGCCCTTTGTGACGCGCTTCTCGTCGAGCGGCTACATCAACGACCTGGCGAGCGGCTCGCTGTGCGCGGTGATGGGCTACTCGGGCGACATCAACATCGCCCGCGCGCGCGCGATCGAGGCCAATCCCAAGGCGGCGCCGGTGATCGAGGCGCAGATCCCGAAGGGCGGTGCGACGCTGTTCTTCGACACGATGGCGATCCCGAAGGACGCGCCGCACCCGAACAACGCGCACCTGTGGATCAACTACATCCTGCGTCCGGACGTGGCGGCCTCGCTGACCAACAAGGTGTTCTATGCGAACCCGAATGCGGCGTCGCTGAAGTTCGTGAAGAAGGACGTGGCCGACAACAAGACCATCTTCCTGAGCGACGCCGACAAGAAGCGCATGACGCCGCCGGACGCCGTGGCGCAGGACGTCAAGCGCGTGCAGACGCGCATCTTCACGGGCTTCAAGACAGGCAAATAAGCGAAGAGGGCGCGTCGTTCACCGGGCCAGCCCTTCGGCGCGCAGCGCTTCCTGAACGCGCGGGCGTGATGCGACGCGCTTCAGGTAGGCCTGCAGATGGGGGTACGGCGTCAGCGGCAAGGCCAGCACGTTGGCCCAGTTGACGATCGTGAACGCGTAGGCGTCGGCGACGCTGAAGGCGCCCGCCAGGTGCTCGTGATCCGCGAAATGCGCGTTCAGCTCGGTGAAGCGGGTGGCGAGTTTGTCGCGCACCGCGCTGCGCGTCGAATCGGCCGTCTCCTGGTGCCACAGCCATGGGCTGAACACCTTGTGCAGCTCGCTGCTGACAAAGGTCAGCCACTCGATCACGGCCAGCCGCCGCGCGCCGCCCGGCGTGCCGATCAGCGCCTGCGCCGGGTCGAGGTCGGCGACGTATTGCAGCAGTGCGGCCACCTCGGTGTGGCGCGAGCCGTCGTCGAACTCCAAGAGCGGCACGTAGCCGCGCGGCGAGATCTGGAAGTAGTCGCGGCCGTCGGCCAGCGTGTGGGTGGCGAGGTCGACCTTGACGAGGTCGACCGGCGTGCCGGTCTCGCGCAGCGCGATGTGGACGGCGAGCGAGCAGGCAGCGGGGGCGTGATAGAGCTTCATGGCATTCAGGATCGAGGAGTGGAAGTGACGTCACTCTATGATTGCAATCACGCCATGAAAATAGGCATGAAAGCAAGCCATGACTGCATCAATGCAATACAGACTCGGCGCCTCCGAGCTCGCGGTGCTGCTCGCGCTGGTGCGCGCCGGCACGCTGGCCGGCGCGGCGCCGTTGATCGGGGTCGATGGCTCGACGGTCTTCCGCACCATTCAGCGCGCCGAGAAGGCGCTCGGCCAGCGGCTGTTCGAACGTTCCCGCGCCGGCTACCGGCCGACCGAACTCGGCGTGCGGCTGGCCCAGCATGCCGAAGCCATCGAGGCCGAGCTCGATGCGGCGCGCGGCGCGGCGCAGAGCAAGGTCGGCGCGGTCGGCGGCACGGTGCGCATCAGCACCACCGACACGATCCTGCACGGGCTCGTGCTGCCGGCGCTGCACACGCTGATGGCGCAACACCCGCACCTGCAACTCGAGGCCAGCGCGAACAACGAACTCGCGAACCTGACGCAGCGCGAGGCCGACATCGCGCTGCGCGCCACGCGCAAGCCACCGCCGCATCTGGTCGGCCGCGAGCTCGGCACGATCCGCGTCGCGCTGTTCGCGGCCAAGCCGCGCTCGCGCACCAAGGCGCGTGCGATCGACCCCGCAACGGCGGCTTGGCTCGCGGTGGACGACGTGCTGCCCGAGCACCCGTCGGTGCGCTGGCGCCGCAAGCACTGCCCGCAGGTCGTGCCGCGCCTGCTGCTCAACAGCCTTCAGTCGGTGTTCGAGGGCATCGTCGCCGGTGTCGGGATCGGCATCGTGCCGCTGTTCCTGGCGCAATCGCGTGACGACGTCGTCGCGCTGACCGGGCCGCTGGACGAGTGCGAGACCCAGCTGTGGCTGCTCACGCATCCCGAGTCGCGCCACCTGCGGCGCATCTCGACGGTGGCCGCGCACCTGGCGAACGCCATCACGCTGACTTGAGCTCTTTTTGTCACGCCGACCCGGCAACCGTGAACTATGCGGCACCTCGCCGCAAAGGAACAAATCGTTGCGCCAGTTGACAGGATCCAACACCTCTTCACCTCTAGGATGCGCCACCGAGTTCAAGTGCTGGGGCCTACCTTCCTCGCGCGGCCACGCCACTCCGGTGCTGAATCAGGACCCGAGGAGCCCCGATGTCATTCGTCATGTTCGCCGCCGGCCCGACCAGTTGCTCTCGGATGCGCACGATATCGATCCGCGCGCTGGTGCTCGGCAGCGCGTTGGTGGCCGCCGGCATGCTCGCGCTCGGCGCCGGCCTGGGTTACTGGCTCTCGGGTTCGGCCGCCGCGACCCTACCGGCACCGACCGCGCCGGCACGTGCACACGCGGCGTCGCCGTTCGTCGTCGAACAACTGGGCGCCTTGTCGGGGCGCCTGTTCAGGCTCGAGACCCAGGCGGGCCAGCTGAGCGAACGCTTCGGCGCGGCGCGCAGCCCGGCGCCGAAGCCGAAGGCAAGCACGCGCGATTCGTCGTCATCCCTATCAGGCAGCGGCGGACCGCTGCTGCCGCCGCGTCCGGAGCTGGGCGCAGTGGACGACCTCGGGGCGATGGCGGACCGGCTCGCCGAGATCGAACAGCAGATCGCGCAGGTCGCCGACGCGGCCGCGCTGCAGAACCTCGAGGTCATGCGCATGCCCAGCCGCTTGCCGGTCGCCAGCGCGCACCTGGGCTCGTCGTTCGGCAATCGCGAAGATCCGTTCACCGGCCGCCGCGCCTTTCACGCCGGGCTGGACTTTTCCGCCGAGCCGGGCACGGCGATCCACGCCGCGGCCGGCGGGACGGTCGCGTTCGCTGGCTTCAAGCCCGACTTCGGCTGGGTCGTCGAGATCGAACACGGCAACGGCCTGACGACGCGCTACGCCCACGCATCGCGCCTGCTGGTCAAGGTCGGCGCGCTGGTGATGCCGGGCGACCGGATCGCCGAGGTTGGCTCCACGGGACGTTCCACCGGCCCGCACCTGCACTTCGAGGTGCTGCGCAACGGCGAGGCGACCGACCCGCGACGCTACCTCGCCGGCCTGTGAGCGTGAACCTCAAGTGGCGATTCGACTCTGGCCCGCGGCGCCCGCCGACCTCGCTCGCATCAAGCTCGTGCTGTCGCAGGGCCGCGGCCGCGGGGGCTGGATCGTCTGGTGCACGCTGGTCGTCGCCGCGCTGCTCGCCGGTGCCGGCGCTAGCGAGCTGGTCTGGCGCGAGCGCCTCGGCCCGTTGCAGCAACAGGTGGCCGCAATGAAGGACCAGCCGCAACTGCTGCACGAGCTGGAGCAGTCGCGCCTGCAGATGCGCGTGTCCGAAGCGCGCAGCGAGGAGCTCGAGCGCCAGATCGGCACGCTCAACCGGCAGCTGCGCGAATGTCAGGAAGAAGTCACGTTCTTTCGCAAGGCCGGCGGCGGCAAACACTAGCCGGCACGCCCTCAGGAGATCGAGTCCATGTTTGCGAAGCGAAAGAAGCGCCCGTTCATCGAGGTGACCAAGCTGTCCAGCCTGATCGCCGAGGACGTCGAGATCACCGGCGACGTCTGTTTCTCCAGCGGCATCCGGATCGACGGCCGCATCAAGGGCAATGTGAGCGCGCGCGCCGTCGAGGGCCAGACCCGCGCGCTGCTGGTGCTGTCCGAGAAAGGCCACATCGAGGGCCGCGTGACCTGCGGCGACGCGGTGATCAACGGCACCGTGGTCGGCGACCTGGACATCGAACACTTCCTGGAGCTGCAGTCGAACTCGCGCGTCAGCGGGACGATTCGCTACGAGCACCTGCAGATGGACGTCGGCGCCTCGGTGCGCGGGCAGTTGCTCAAGGCCGAGAACCGGGCCGCCACGGACAACGTCGTGGAACTGGCCGCGGACAAGCCGGCCAGCGCCGAGCGGCGCTGACGACGGCGCCGATCACTGCACCTTCACGCCCTTCCAGAACGCGACCCGACCCTTGATCTCGGCCGCGGCCTCGCTCGGCTCCGGGTAGTACCAGACCGCGTTCTCGTTCATCTCGCCATTGACGAACAGGCTGTAGTAGTACGCCTGCCCCTTCCACGCGCAGCTCGTGCGGTGGTTGCTGAAGCTGATGTACTCGCGCTTCAAGCTGGCTTCGGGAAAGTAGTGGTTGCCTTCGACGATCACGGTGTCGTCGCTCTCGGCGATGGTCACGCCGTTCCAGGTGGCTTTCATGTCGATGTCTTGCGTGGTGGAGGACCGCCCATCATCCCGCATAGCGCGCGAGCGCGCTGCGCAAGCGGTCTTTGACCGCCGCGGCGAGCGCCTTGTCGCCGGTCACGACGACGCTGTCGCCGTGGCGCAGGATGTCCATCGACAGCTCGGTCGGGTCGCCGTACGGCACCTGCAGCTCGTAGCGGCCGTCCTCCAGCCAGCGCGCGCGCTGTTGCGGGTGCCACTCCTCGTTCGCGACCCACTGGGCCGCCTCGGCGTTGAAGACCAGCGTCGCCCACTTCAGCTTCGCGTCGCCGCCGCCGTAGATGCCGTAGCCGGCGTCGAGCTCGGTCTCGAGCTCGCGCAGCGCGACGTGCTTGGCCTTGCTGTCCAGCAGCGTCGCGTCGCGCACCGCGTCGAGCGCGAAGCGTCGCAGCGCGTTGCTGGCATGGCACCACGCGTCCAGGTACCAGGTGCTGCGGTGGTTGACGAGGCGCTGCGGCGAGACCTCGCGCTCGCTCGTCGTGCGGTCGCTGCGCTTGAAGTAGCGCAGGTGCAAACGCCGGCGCTGCATCAGCGCGCTGCCGAGCAGCTCGAAGTGCTTGCTCGGCACGCGGCGCCGCGCGGTGACGATGACCTTGACGCGCCGCATCAGCTCGCGCGCCGCGCTCTCGTCGGTGCCGAGCATGCCCTGCAGCTTCTCCATCAGCGGCTGCAGGTGGCGCGCGAGCACGCCGTCGTCGTCGAGGCCGGCGAGCAGCTGGTGCATCGTCAGCAGCGCGTGGATCTCGTTCTCGCTGAACCACAGGCCGGGCAGCTCATGGCGCGCGCCGGCGGTGTTCGAGCTGGGCGCGGCAAAGCGGTAGCCGTTGCTGAACGCGTCGTAGACGATCGGCGCGCTGAGCCGGTCGCGCAGGTATTGCAGGTCGCGCTTCAGCGTGGCGGGCGAGACCGCGAGTTCGTCCTGCAGCGCCGCGAAGCTGACGCAGCCACGGCTGCGCAGCAGCAGTTCGATCTTGTAGAAACGTTCGGTTCGGTCCATGCATCATCCTGGTGGCTCACCACGTGAGCCAGTGGTCTCGAGCATACAGGGCCGCGGTGGCTCACGCCATGAGCCACCCGGCCGCAACACTGGCTTCCATCGCGGCAATGGTTGCGGCGAACCCGACGGAGTGAGTACCCCATGTCTGAACTGATCCGCATCGAGCAAATGCTCGGCACCAACCAGCAACTCGGCCTCATCGACACCACCACCGCGCTGACCGCGCACGAACGGGTCGGCTTCGAGCTCGGGTGGGACTACGCCCACTACCGCGTCAGCCTGCCGGCGCCGTATGCGCAGGAGGCCTCGCCGCTGCGCGACGGCCTGCGTGCCGGCGAAGCGACCTTCGGCCTGCGCACGCTGGCCGCGACCCGCCACGTCCGCAAGTGGCTGCAGCTGCGCTTGCACGCGTGGCTGCGCGGGCGCAGCGTCGAGCTGGTGCAGGTCACGCCGAACTACCTGCAGCAGATCGACGTGAGCCATTGCCCGATCACGCGCAGCGGGTTGTCGAGCGCCGCGCTGGCCGCGACCGATGCGTCGATCGACCGCGTCCGCAACGACGCCGGCTACGCGGCCGGCAACCTGGCGGTGCTCAGCACCAAAGCGAACCATGCGAAGGGCGCGCACGGGTTCCGCAGCGCGCTGCGTTGCGTGCAGCAGATCGAGGCCCAGCAGCTGCCGGGCCTCGACGGCCTGACGGCGTCGCAATGGGCGCGGGTCGCGGTGCTGTGCAGCTTTGTCGAGCCGCTGTCGCACGAGGAAGCGAGCGCGCTGCCGCTGCTGGTGCTGCCGCCGAACCGCTTGCGCCTGTTCAACCCGGTGCAGGCCTTGCAGGCCTTCGTCAGCCAGCAACTGCTGACACCGGGCTGGAGCCAGCGGATCAGCCGCTTCGAGGACCTGCTGGCGGGCCCCTCGTTGAAGCGCGACTTCAAGAGCTTCTTCATGGCGTTGCTGCCGCGTGTGCTCGAAGGTGGGCGCCTGTACGACGCGCACACGGCACGCTGGGCGATCGAGGATGCGTGGCGCGCGGAGGGCGTGCAGCAGCGCTGGACCCGATTCGCGCGCCAGCTCGACGCGGCGCAGTGCGAGGCGCTGCTCGTGAAAGCCGCCGCGCGGCGGCTGACGACGCGCGCCGTCGTGCCGACCACCGACGCCGGCGCCACCGACGGCTGGAACCTCGCGACGCGCGGCTACGTGCCGCACACCCAGCGCGAGGCCCAACGCGAGTTCGCGTGGTGAGTGCGGCGACCCGCGACGGCCTGTCATCGTTTCCACGCGCTTGACGAGCCGGTGCAGGCACTGAATCATGATTGGCCTGACCAATTTCGACTCGGCTCCCGCCGTCATCCAGCGAAAGACCCCATGAAACGACGCCTCGCCCTCACTGCCGCCGCCAGCCTGATTGCCCTGTTCGGCGCGGCGGGTGTGTCGGCCAGCGACTACCCCACCCACGCGATCGAGATCATCGTGCCCTTCGGCGCCGGTGGCGGCACCGACGCACTCGCGCGCGCGTTCGCCGACAGCGCGCGCAAGCATCTGGCCCAGCCGTTCGTGATCAACAACAAGCCCGGCGCGAGCGGCGTGATCGGCTGGTCGGAGGTCGTTAACAGCAAGCCCGACGGCTACAAGCTCGCGCTGATGACGGTCGAGCTGACGATCCTGCCGCACCTGGGCCTGTCGAAGTTCGGTGTCGAGGAGTTCGTGCCGATCGCGCGCATGAACGCCGACCCGGCCGCGATCACCGTGAAGGGTGACGCGCCGTGGAACACGATCGAGGAGTTCATCGCCGCGGCGAAGAAGGCGAACGGCGAGACCAAGGTCGGCAACTCCGGCAACGGCTCGATCTGGCATCTGGCCGCTGCGTCGGTGGAGGACAAGACCGGTGCCAAGCTCAGCCACATTCCGTACCAGGGCGCGGCGCCGGCGGTGCTGAGCCTGCTCGGCGGCCACATCGACGCGGTCGCGGTCAGCCCGGCCGAGGTCGCGCCGCACCTGGCGAGCGGCAAGCTGAAGATGCTCGCGGTGATGGCCGACCAGCGACTGAAGGCCTTCGAGAAGGTGCCGACCCTGAAGGAGCGCGGCATCGACGTCAGCATCGGCGCCTGGCGCGGCCTGGGCGCGCCGAAGAACACGCCGAAGGAAATCGTCGACGTGCTCAAGGTCGTCGCGCAGAAGACGATGGCCGAGCCGCAGATGCGCGAGGCCATGGACAAGCTCGCGCTCGGCTACGCCTACGGCGACGATGCGGCGTTCCGCGCCACGATGGCGCGCGACAACGACGGATTCAAGGCGCTGATTCCGAAGCTCAACCTGAAGCCCTGACGTCAATCCCACGAAGCCGGCCTCGGGTCGGCTTGATGGCGCGGGAGAATTTCTTTCGCCGGCGCGTCGATTTCAAGATCCGCCGTTCGTCGTTATTGCAGGGGCCGCGCTGTCGTGCGCGGCCGCTGTCCGGGCGCGAGCGATGCGGCATCGATGCCGTCACCGTTCGTGCCTGTGTCGCGAGGGGCGTTGTTATATTCACGCCCGGCCGACCACGCCAACTCTTTCGCACCGAACATGCCAGTCACCCTGCAACGGTTCAACCTGCTGTCCGCCGCCTTGGCCTCAGCACTCTTCACCGGCTGCGCCAACGCGCCGCCGGCCGCGCCGCCGGCCATGAGCGAGTTGCCCGCGCAATGGCAGGCGCCGCTGCCGCATACCGGCGAGCTCACGGTGATGAGCCGGTGGTGGCAGCAGTTCGACGACCCGGTGCTCGTGCAGCTGATCGACGCCGCGCAGGCGGTGAGCCCGAGCATCGCGTCGGCGGCCTCGCGCATCGAACAATCGCGGGCGACGCGTGTCGCCGCTGGCGCCGCGCTGCTGCCCGCGCTCGATGCGAACGCCAGCGCGGTGCGCGGCCGCCAGGACTTCGTCAGCGGCCTGGGCACGACCGCCAGCGTCGGCGTGCAGGCGAGCTGGGAGCTCGACCTGTTCGGAAGCCGGCGCGCCGCTCGCGATGCGGCGCAGGCGCGCGCCGAGGGCGCGCAGGTCGCCTGGCACGACGCGCGTGTCGCGATCGCTGCCGAGGTCGCGACCAGCTACACCGCGCTGCGCGCCTGCGAAGCGCAGGTCGAACAGACCCAGATCGACGCACGCTCGCGCAGCGAGACCGCGCGCCTGACCGAACTCAGCCGCCAGGCCGGGTTCGAGGCGCCGGCCAGCGCCGCGCTCGCGCGCGCCAGCGCGGCGCAGGGCAACAGCCTGCTGACCGAGCGCCGCGCGCAATGCGAGGTGCTGGTCAAGGGGCTGGTCGCGCTCACCGGCGTCGCCGAGCCGGCCTTGCGCAGCCAGCTCGCCGGCGGTGCGGCGCGCGTGCCGCAACCCGCCCAGCTCGTGATCGCGAGCGTGCCGGCGCAGGCGCTGGCGCAGCGGCCCGACCTGCTCGGTGCCGAGCGCGAGCTGATCGCGGCCGCGGCCGAGGTCTCGCAGGCGCGCGCCGCGCGGCTGCCGCGCATCTCGCTCGCGGGCAGCCTGAGCGCGGCGCGTTTCGAATCCAGCCTCGGCTCGGACACCGGCACGCTCTGGGCGATCGGGCCGGTGACGGTCTCGCTGCCTTTGTTCGATGGCGGCACACGCCGCGCCAACGTCGATGCTGCGCAGGCGCGTTATGTCGAGGCCGGTGCGGTCTATCGGGGCAAGCTGCGCACCGCGGTGCGCGAGGTCGAGGAGGCGTTGGTCGCGCTGCGCAGCACGGCCGATCGCAGCACCGATGCGCAGGTCGCGACCGAAGGCTTCGCGATCTCGTTCCGCGCCACCGAGGCGCGTTTCAAGGGCGGGCTGGCGAGCCTGTTCGAGCTCGAGGACGCGCGCCGATCGGCCCTGCAATCGCAGGTCGCGCTGATCGACCTGCAGCGCGAGCGAAGCAGCGCGTGGATCTCGCTCTACCGCGCCCTCGGCGGGGGCTGGTCCGAGACCGATGTTCCCGTGGCGGCGCGGCAATGATCATGATGATGAACGACAACAAGAAATCACCGATGCCCACCCAACCGATCTCCCGTTTCGCCGCTGTCGCGATCGCGGCGCTGTTCGTGATCGGCGTCAGCGCTGTTGCTGCTGCCGACGACAAGAAGGCCGCCTCCGCGCCGGCCAAGGCCGCGCTCACCGTCACGGTTGCGCAGCCGCTGCAGTCTGCGTTGACGCGCGGCATCAGCGCCAACGGCAGCATCGCCGCGTGGCAGGAGGCCAGCGTCGGCACCGAGGCCAACGGCCTGCGGCTGGCTGACGTGAAGGTCAACGTCGGCGACGTGGTCAAGCGCGGCCAGGTGCTCGCGACCTTCGCGCCCGACACGATGCATGCCGACGTGGCGCAGATCCGCGCCGCCGTGGCCGAGGCCGAGGCGACGCTGGCCGAAGCCTCGGCGAACGCGCAGCGCGCGCGCAGCCTGCAGGCGACCGGTGCGCTCAGCGACGCGGCGATCAACCAGTACCTGACGGCCGAGCGCACCGCGCAGGCACGCCTCGAGGCACAGCGGGCGATGGCGAACATGCAGCAGCTGCGCTTGCGCATGACGCAGGTGCTCGCGCCCGACAACGGCGTGATCTCGGCGCGCAGCGCGACGGTGGGCGCGGTGTTGCCGGCCGGCCAGGAGCTGTTCCGCATGATCCGCCAGGGCCGGCTCGAATGGCGTGCCGAAGTCGCGGCGAACGACATGGCCTCGCTGAAGCCCGGCATGGTCGCGCTGGTCACGGCCGGCAATGCGGCGCCGATCAAGGGCACGGTGCGCATGGTCGCGCCGACCGTCGATCCGCAGACGCGCAACGGCCTGGTCTATGTCGACCTGCCTGCCTCGGCCTCGGCGCGCGCCGGCATGTTCGCGCGCGGCGAGTTCGAGCTCGGCAGCGGCTCCGGGCTGACCTTGCCGCAGAGCGCGGTGCTGCTGCGCGACGGCTTCAGCACGGTGCTGCGGGTCGGTACGGACCTGAAGGTCTCGCAGGTCAAGGTCAGCGTCGGCCGGCGTGTCGGCGACCGCATCGAGATCGTCAACGGGCTCGATGCGGGCAGCCGTGTTGTCGCGTCGGGGGGTGGTTTCCTGGCCGACGGCGACACGGTGCGCGTCGTCGCGGCGCCGGCCGCCGCGTCGGCGGCAAAGTGAGGCTCACGCGATGAATGTTTCCGCCTGGTCGATCCGCAACCCGATTCCGGGGATGCTGCTCTTCATCATGCTCACGCTGATGGGCTTGTTGGCCTTCAAGGCCATGAAGATCCAGAACTTCCCCGACATCGACCTGCCCACCGTCACGGTCACGGCGTCGCTGCCGGGCGCGTCACCATCGCAGCTCGAGACCGAGGTCGCGCGCAAGCTCGAGAACTCGATCGCGACGCTGCAGGGCGTCAAGCACATCTACACCACGGTGCAGGACGGCTCGGCGATCGTCACGACCGAGTTCCGCCTCGAGAAACCGACGCAGGAGGCCGTCGACGACGTGCGCGCCGCGGTCGCGAAGGTGCGTTCCGACCTGCCCGGCGATCTGCGCGACCCGGTCGTCACGAAGATGGAGCTGGCCGGCTCGCCGATCCTGACCTACACGATCGCCTCATCGCGCATGGACGACGAAGGCCTGAGCTGGTTCGTCGACAACAGCGTGACGAAGTCGCTGCTCAGCGTGCGTGGCGTCGGCGCCGTGTCGCGCGTCGGCGGTGCGACGCGCGAGGTGCGCATCGAGCTCGACCCGGGCCGGCTGCAGGCGCTCAACGCGACCGCGGCCGACATCTCGCGCCAGCTGCGCCTGACGCAGCAGGAGGCCTCGGGCGGCCGCACCGACGTGGGCGGAGCCGAACAGTCGGTGCGCACGATCGCGACGGTCAAGTCGGCCGACGAGCTCGCGCGCATGGAAGTCACCTTGGGCGATGGCCGGCGCATCCGCCTCGACCAGGTCGCGAACGTGATCGACACGGTCGCCGAACAGCGCTCGGCAGCATTGCTGAACGGCAAGCCGGTGGTCGGCTTTGAGATCACGCGCACGCGCGGTGCCGGCGAGACCGAGGTGGCGGCCGGCGTGCGCGCCCAGCTCGAGGTGCTGAAGGCCGCGCATCCCGAGATCGTCGTCACCGAGGCCTTCAACTTCGTCGATCCGGTGCAGGAGAACTACGACGGCTCGATGGTGCTGATGTACGAAGGTGCGGCGCTCGCGGTGCTGGTCGTGTTCCTGTTCCTGCGCGACTGGCGCGCGACCTTGGTCTCGGCCACCGCGCTGCCCCTGTCGATCATCCCGGCGTTCGGCGCGATGTACCTGTTCGGCTTCACGCTCAACGGCGTGACCCTGCTGTCGCTGTCGCTGGTGGTTGGCATCCTGGTCGACGACGCGATTGTCGAGATCGAGAACATCATGCGCCACCTGCGCATGGGCAAGACGCCGTTCAAGGCCGCGATGGAGGCGGCCGACGAGATCGGCCTGGCGGTGATCGCGACCACGTTCACCTTGATCGCGGTGTTCCTGCCGACCGCGTTCATGGCCGGTGTGCCGGGCAAGTTCTTCGTGCAGTTCGGCTGGACCGCGGCGATCGCGGTGTTCATGTCGCTCGTCGTCGCACGCATGCTGACGCCGATGATGTCGGCCTACATCCTGAAGCTGCCGAAGAAGCCGCATGTCGAGGGCCGCTGGGTAGCGATCTACATGCGTTGGGTCAAGGGGGCGCTGAGGCACCGAGTCTGGACCAGCATCGCGGCCACGGTCTTTCTGGTCGGCTCGTTCATGCTGGTGCCGCTGCTGCCGACCGGTTTCATCCCGCCGGACGACCTCTCCCAGACGCAGGTGTCGATCTCGCTGGCGCCGGGCGCGACCTTCGCGCAGACGCTCGCGACCGCCGAGGCCGCACGCGAGATCGTGCAGAAGAACAAGGACGTGAAGCTGGTCTACACCGCGGTCGGCGGCGGCAACACCGGCGCCGACCCGTTCGCGCCGAGCGGCGCGGCCGAAGTGCGCAAGGCGACGCTGACGATCAACATGACGCCGCGCGACGAACGCCACGGCGTGAAGAAGCAGGTCGTCGAGCAGCAGCTGCGCGATGCGCTCGCGGTGCTGCCGGGGGCGCGCATCAAGGTCGGCTTCGGCGGCTCGAACGAGAAGTATGTGCTGGTGCTGGCCGGCGAAGACGGCGACGCACTTGCCGCGCATGCACGCAACGTTGAGCAGGATCTGCGCACGATCCCCGGCATCGGCAATGTCGTCTCGACCTCCAGCCTGGTGCGGCCCGAGCTGATCGTGCGGCCCGACTCGGCACGTGCCGCCGACCTGGGCGTGACCTCCGCGGCGATCGCCGACACGCTGCGCATCGCCACCGCCGGTGACTACGACCAGGCGCTGCCCAAGCTGAACCTGAGCCAGCGCCAGGTGCCCATCGTCGTCAAGCTCAAGGCCGATGCGCGCACCGACATCGACCTGCTCTCGCGCCTGGCGGTGCCCGGCGCGCGCGGCCCGGTGATGCTCGGCAACGTGGCCACGCTGACGATCGACAGCGGCCCGGCGCAGATCGACCGCTACGACCGCCAGCGCAACATCAACTTCGAGATCGAGCTGAACCAGCAGCCGCTCGGCGAGGTCGAGAAGCAGGTGCTCGCGCTGCCCAGCATCAAGGAGCTGCCGCCCGGTATCACGCAGCAGACCGTGGGCGACGCGGAGGCGATGGGCGAGCTGTTCGCGAGCTTCGGCCTGGCGATGCTGACCGGCGTGCTGTGCATCTACATCGTGCTGGTGCTGCTGTTCCACGACTTCGTGCAGCCGGTGAGCATCCTCGGCGCGCTGCTGCTCGCGATCCCGGGGGCGTTCCTGGCCCTCTTCATCACGCACACCGCGCTGTCGATGCCGTCGATGATCGGCCTGATCATGCTGATGGGCGTGGCCTCGAAGAACTCGATCCTGCTGATCGAGTACGCGATCATGGCGCGCCGCGACATGGGCATGAACCGCATGGAGGCGCTGCTCGACGCCTGTCATAAACGCGCGCGCCCGATCGTGATGACGACGATCGCGATGGGTGCCGGCATGATGCCGATCGCGCTCGGCCTCGGCACCGACCCGAGTTTCCGTGCGCCGATGGCGATCGTCGTGATCGGCGGCTTGATCACCTCGACCTTCATCAGCCTGCTGGTGATCCCGGTGATCTTCAGCGTGGTCGACGACGTGGTGCAGTGGACACGCAAGTTCACGCACCGCAAGCCGGCGGCGGACAGCGCTGCCGCCGCCGCCGTCCCCGACGCGCCCTGAGCGAGGCCGCGCCGTTCGTCAGCTCGTGCCGCGCCGGTACAACACCAATGAGCCGGCCAGCACCAGCAACGCGCCGCCGCACAGGCGGTCCAGCCACAGCACGGCGCGCCGCCGCAGCAGCCGGATCGCACGCGCGCCGACGCTCGCGTAGCCCAGCATCACGGCGAAGTCGATGGCGCAGAACACCGCGCCGATCGCGACGTATTGCGGCCACTGCGGCGCCGCGGGGTCGATGAACTGCGGCAGCAGCGCCGAGCAGAACAGATAGCCTTTCGGATTGGTCACCGCGACCAGAAAGGACTTCGCGAAGATGACCCGCGGCGCCGCGTCGTTGCGTTCCGGATCGAGCGCCGACGACACGTCCAGCCCGCCCTGCGAGCGCAGCAGCCGCACGCCGAGCCACGCGAGGTAGGCGGCACCAACCCACTTCAGCACCGAGAACCAGAACTCCGAGGCCGCGAGCAACGCGCCCAGACCGAGGGCCACCGCGCCGACCAGCACGACGTCCGACGCGACGGCCCCCAGCATGCCGGGCACCGAGCGGCGCACGCCGAAGCGCGAACCGTTGGCCAGCGCGAGCAGGACCGTAGGCCCGGGTGTGACGATGGCCAGCAACGCGACCAGCGAGAAGACCAGCAAGGTGGAGAAGTTCATGCGCCAGTCTCGCATTTTTTAGACCCGTGGTGCCGAGGCCGCTACGACATCTCGAACGCGCCGACGCTCAGCTCCAGGGTCTCGATCAACACGGCGTTGCCGAGCGCGTCGAGCGGGGACAGCAGGTAGGCGACCGGCTCGCAGCCGCCGAAGCTCCAGCGCTGGACGTCGCGGCCGCCCGAGTCCAGCAGGACGACGGCGACGCTGCGCCCGGCCTCGCGCGACGAGCGCCGCGCCCGATCCCACCAGTCATACCACGCGCGCGAGTCGGTCATGCCGCGGCGCAGGATCAGCGGTCCGCAGTGCACCCTGCGGGATCGGTCCTCGGCCACGACGATGCGCGCCCCCGGAAGGATCACCTCGACCGCGCGTGTTTCGTGCAGGCCGTCGATCTCGACGCGGAAGTGCATGTTGCCGAACGGCTCGGGGCGCTTCTCTGGCATGGCGTTGCTGCGCGCTTCGGATCGAGGGACAGCTCGCTCACGCGACGCGCTCGATGCCTTCGTTCGCGAGTTCGAGCAGCTCGATGAATACCTCGTTACCCTTCGCGACCAGGTCACCGGGATCGTATTTGACCGGCCACGCGTCGGTCACGACGAAGCGCACCTTGTCCTGTCCGGTTTCGTCCTGCACGACGATGATGACCCTCTTTCGGCCGTTGTCGAGGCCGCCCTGGACGATCTGCTGGTGCCAGCTGAAGAGCTCGAGCGAATCGGTGATGCCGCGCTTCAGCGTGATGTTGCCGTACTTGGTCAGGCCTGAGAGCTTACGCACGTGGGGCGGATCAGTGCCCTCGCGGTAGTCGATCGTCTCGGTGACGGTCGCGCCGATCGCGACGTCGCTGAAGCCGGCGAGTTGCAGGCCGTCGATCTCCAGACGAAAACGAAAATTGCGCAGCGGATCTCGACGTGCCATGACCTGCTCCTTCGGACCGAAGGCTGGTATGTAGCACACGCGGGTGGCTCTCGGCCACCCCCAAGGCCGCGAGCCCGCGCGGCGGTCGCTAGCCGCGCACCGCGTCCGGCAGCTCGATCTTGACCTCCAGCACCTCGAGGTTGTCCTGGCGCTCCAGATGCACCTTGATGTCCTCGGCCTTGATCGACACGTATTTCGAGATCACCGCGACCAGCTCGCGCTGCAGCGCCGGCAGGTAGTCGGGCCGGCTCGCGCCGCGGCCGCTGCGCTCGTGCGCGAGGATGATCTGCAGACGCTCCTTGGCGACGCTCGCGGTCTTCTTCTTTTCGCCCAGCAGAAAGGAAAGGAAGGACATGCGCTTACCTCCCACCGAACACGCGCTTGAAGAAGCCGGGCTTCGGGGCCTCGGTGAAGCGCATCGTCCGGGTCTCCCCGAGGAAGCGAGCGACGACGTCCTTGTAGGCTTCGGATACGTCGGTGCCCTTCATGTGCACCGCCGGCACGCCCTGGTTCGACGCGTCGAGCACGGTCTCGGATTCGGGCACGACGCCGATCAGCTCGATGCGCAGGATCTCCTTGATGTCCTCGAGCGACAGCATCTGCCCGCCCTGCACCCGGTTCGGGTTGTAGCGTGTGATCAGCAGGTGCTCCTTGATCGGCTCCTTGCCGTCGATCGCGCGCTTGGTCTTCGAGGCCAGCATGCCGAGGATGCGGTCCGAGTCGCGCACCGACGAGACCTCGGGGTTGGTGACGACCAGCGCCTCGTCGGCGAAGTGCATCGCCATCAGCGCGCCGG
>Ga0307508_10001462_pt1 | contig 26491 bp, 38 predicted proteins | sample 9_EM_MG_FD_203089 | JGI IMG/M metagenome (GOLD analysis project Ga0307508, IMG submission 203089) | Populus trichocarpa ectomycorrhiza microbial communities from riparian zone in the Pacific Northwest, United States - 9_EM | ecosystem: Host-associated > Plants > Roots > Unclassified | place...
TTACAGTGAAGTGACTCAGATTCACCACATCTACACACCTGATATTACCGTCTCTTGATTGCCGGTCATGATATTAGAGAGTGTCGCGAATTGCATTGCAGGAGATGATCTTACCCTTTGCCGGCTGGAAGTGGTCAAAGTAAGTGATGGTACTTTGGACATCGTCAACACGTAACTCACCTAAAAACAGTATTCCATTGTCACTCCAGAACGGCATGATAACGCCTGCAGATTGATCGATGTTTAGAGAGGTGATATTTTGCAGCGAGCTCGTTTCCCAAACGGTAAGCTGGCGGTCAGACACTTTGCTGAAACCAGTGGTAGCAATTCTATCCTTGTCCCCCATCCATACAATGCGCGAGCCTTTGATGCCACTGTGCCCATCCGTAACTCGAATAGGTTCCTCTCCGGCGCGAGAATCAAATAGTCGCAGCTTCCTATCCCGACATGTGGTTGCGATAACAGTTCCCGTGTGGTTGAAAGTCAGGTCCTGAATAGTGTCTCCATGACCTTTCAAGGTGGTCATGGGACCATCGGTATCCTCCAAATTCCACATCTTCACAACGTGATCTCCAGAAGCAGCGGCAACAACTTGGGATGCGGTTGGATGGAATGTGACCTGTCCAACCTTTCGAGCGGATCCCTGGATACGAGCCACAGGTTCGAAGTCATTTGGCGTCCATTTCTCAGTTCCCCAGTCGTCAAACTCTGAAGCATCGACTTTCCAAACGAGTAGTTTGCCATCTTCACCGCCGGAGACACAGACGGAATCATTGAACGGCGACCACGCTGTGTCAAGGACACTAGCTGAGTGGCCTCGCGCGAGAGGAATAATGTCGGGAAGCTTGTTGGGAATCGCGTGAGGTGAGGCGGTAAACGAGGAAGGGACTGGAAGGATTGCGAATGCGCCTCCACCGGAAGATGCCCAATTCAAGCTGACGTAAAGCTGTCGAGATAATCAGAATTACTCGCACAGGAGAAATAGGGAGACATACGCCCGACGCATTGATGAGATTGGTGTCCCAAGCGCTCGGAGACACTTTGACATTTTCAATGCAGTTCTCTTTCCTTGCAGGTTGTCCAAATACGTGGCTGGTCGAAATTCAGATGGGATCCATGTCATTAGCGCGTTCATGGCTCACCGATACTTAGATGGGCGTACGAAACGTGACATGGCTGTTGGTGACAATAGATTGATGATGATGATGATGATGACATTAGCGTGTGCTTACGTGCCGAAAGGCTTATGACGCACGGAGGAGACTGTCTATGTGGGCAGTACTAGGTGTGATGGGAGACGAGAAGTAGTTACGGTGAAACAATAAACAATAAATTCGGCCAGCTCCCTTCTGGACAAACAACCGACTCATGGCAGCGCGCATACCACAGTCCCACGGGCTACCGAGCCCTCCCGCACGCTCGCCCCATAGTGTCTTCAGGTCCATCCCGCGTACGTTTATGCCGCACCTTCCCAAGCTTGGGACCGCCAAATACAGACTTAGATACAACGTCTTCGGGATTTTGGCGTATCTGTTCATATGGTGGCAGGGTTCCATATACGCGTCCGCTAAGAGAGCGCTGGTCTTGTGCTTAGCTACCATATTTACAGAAAACGTTGTCCTGCGGGCCATAAACTCTGTCGGTGCGTAAATATTTCGCACCTGCTCAGTGTTGCTTGGATTTATTGAAAGTGTCTTGCACAGAAAACATTATTTTCTTTGTTCTAGGTCTGGTGAAAGTCCCTTTCTATGGATAAGTACTCAGTTTTCCATTCTAGCGTGGAATATTGTTGAAGCAATATACGTGATACGTGTGGCGACTCTACCGCCCGCGCCGTCAGCCAGTTCTCCTTCCCAGCCACAAGCCTCGCACTTCGGAAAGTCTCTGAACACAAATCTTAAGCGCTACACCTCTGTAAGTCATACATATCCGTATGAATTTAGTGTTGTGTAACGACCGAATTCCTCCAGCCTTTTCCCGCCGATACGTCGCTTTCCGCCAGCTTAAATAGCATTTTCAATTCCTCCTCCACATTGTCAACGCCGACGCGCGTTCGCAATGAGTCGCCAACACTGCCGCCGCATCGAAAACAATCGATCGGAGTGAATGCCGTGAGTCGCGGGAAGTCTGTTGGTTCTGCAGACAGGATTCCAGACTCGATCTCCTCACTCAATGCTTACGCTGAATCACCCCATGTGCCGCATATCGGCCGAAAATCATTGGCAAATGGCCGTTAGTAACTTACTATCAATTGGTAGAGCTTGGAACTGACATAGGCGCATAGGCGCACTGGATTCGCGAATATTGGAGACACTGTTGGATGATGGTATTTGATACGTGATCAGGTCACAGGGACGCCTGGGAGATAGGTGTTCAAATGTCCAGTCTGTATATATAGTCCGATACACAACTACAATCCACTATAAATTTAGCATCGCATGCTGTAAGCCCAGGAGGTGTTGCAAATTCTCAACTGGTCATTACAGTCCTGCTGCAAAACAGAAAACGCTCTTTCACGGTGGACTGCCGCCCACCCCGAGCAACTGATTCACAACTGAAGGTCAAGGTGAGATCGGAATAGTATTCGGCTTTTTTTCGTGAACGACTCCTGACCAAGAGTCACGTCGTAGCTGAATATTCTGCACAATATTGAGCTTGATCTCGATGGCGCAACACCATTCCACCGATGGGTCGTCGATCGTCCCCGATGGCTCCACAAACACAGGCTCCAGATCACGCTCTGCAACGGCACAACCGTCACCATCTGCGCCACGTCCTCTTGGGACTCTTCGGTCAACCCAAGACGGTACCAGCACAGGGCCCGCCGCTTCCATAGGTGCAGTAGCGAACCGAGGCAAGGTAACCGACAACAAACCCTCATCTACCAGCAGTGCGGCAGCGTTCACGCCGTCCGCTCGGCCCGCGCCACGAAAGCTCAATTTCAAAGCTAAAGTCGTCGCTCGTTCAGCCGAGTGAGCAAGCTATTTTTACTTATATTGAACCCCTCGCTCAACACGATTTAGGGTATCCACTGTCAAGGTGCGTCTTGCAGCGAATCGATGTTTCACTTCACTGAGAATACGAAACAGGCAGAAGCACACCCTGTTCCCACAGCTTTGTCCAGCTCTCATGTTAATGGGACTAGTTCTGTTAGAGGTCGTGGTCGCGGCACCATACCGCCAGAAGCCACTGCGAGCGGCCCCTTCGCACTTGGGCCGAGTGAAAGCCGCAGACTCGGTCGAAATGCGCCAGTCCGGTTCTCCACGTCGAATAGAGACTCTGCACCCTCGTTTGCAACGACCGGAGCCTCAGGAGGCTCCTCTGCCGTCCTGCCTCGTTTACATCTTGCTGGTGTCGAGATCGCTTCTAATTCCAAAGAAGAAAAGGAAGAGTACTCCGATCCGGAAGACCCTGAAATGGGCCGTGTCGACATAAGTGACATTGCCGAGCTAGACTGGATGGCACCTGAAGCTCTACGCAAGATCGAAAGGCCTAAAACGCAAAGAAACGCAGTCGGGTTTTGTGAGCCTTCATATAATCTCATTTTCTGTGTCGCCAGGCGCAATCATGCCGAATGGTAATGCTTCACCCAGTGAAATCTGAGCGTTTCGACGGCGTTGGTTCCGGACTCTACCCCGACATTTCAACTTCGGAGAAAACTGCAACGGAGGATGCAAGGGGTGAAGATGTTACAAACGACTTTATTCCTATGTACTGCGAAGGACAGGAGGCTCTCGTATGTTCATAATACACATTTCCTTGACATTCGACATCCTAACGTCATCCAGGATACAAGAGACAGCGCTCTGTACTTTTTCCAGTTTCCAACACCTTTCCCAAGCTTCCTCCCAATTTTATCACACTCGGGTCGTAACCACAGCGAATCTCCTGATTCAGTGCCTATGGACATTCACTCGAATCGTCAAGACGCTACAGTCTCTACGAACCCGCTTGCCGACGCTCGACACACACTAAAACGTCCGAAAACAGTTACATTCGCGTCAGAGACGAAAGCACCTATGCCAGTCACTGAAGCGGAGGCCCCGGTCTTGGACGGCGTGATCGGTCAGTTGGACGTTTACCGCAGCGGCGCGGTCAAGATGCGTTTAGGGAATGGTACCGTCCTAGAAGTGGGTCATTCATTGACATTCTCCGCATCCCCTGTCAGGTGCTAAACCTGAACTATTAGGTCACCGCGGGAACGCAGCCCACGTTCCTACAGCATGCCGTGCACTTGGAAGTGAACGACGATGGAGAGAACAGAAGTGGTATGACTGTGCTTGGGGGGGTGAATCGCCGCTTCGTCGTCTCCCCAGATGTAGAATCATTGTTGGGAGCGATGGAGACTGCAGGGAGCAAAGATAACCAGCTGACGTGCGAGTCGGAGCTGATGGAGGCTGATAGCGCATGATAGGCTTGGTTCGAATTCATGCCTGCGGGCCACGTGATCGGTTGCCTGCTTTGAGTCATGGCGTCAACCAATCAGCCTTCGATGCAAGGGTTGTTACTGGCCCCACTCGTTCATTTGAATTCTCTATCAGAATCTTTACTTCGCTCCATCGCATCAACCTCGAGCTCACACAACACATTGCTCAGACCACTGTTGGCTGAGTATCTCGATTGTGATTCTCAAATCACAGCGGCTCTGGACGAAGCTCGTATTCACCAAGCAAAGCAGAGAGAAATATACAACCTAACCACAGAGACTCTGGGCTTGAATGCTCACTTGCGTGAGATCATCACTGCCCTCATTCAGGGGAGAAACAAGTTGCAGAACCTCATTGAGGAGGGCGATGCAGTCTTGCAGGCATCAACAGATGCATCCAAGAGTCGGCGCTTTGAATTCTATACGACTCCGCCTGGCTGAATCTTGTATTCTTAGATCCCACATCGCACAAAGAAATATTGATATATGCCTCTAAACTGGCCAAATTCACCTCTGCTCCTCCGACGATGGAGCCACTGAAACCTGAATCCACATTCGATGGACCTCTCAATCCTCCATTTCCCACTGTTGAAATGATGAGGAAAGGCAAGCTTAATTACGAACCGCCATTGGGTTTATTGGGCGAAACACGGGAAGTAGGGCGTCGTACGTATTAAGATAGCATGACACTGAAACAGTACTGGCCACTTGACGCATTATTCGAAGCCTTATCACCGTCATTCTTGCAGACCCAAGCCGAATCGCTGTCTCAACTGGTTCACAGTGCGCCAACTCAATATTCAACGTATGCTGCTCGGCAGCACCCATCTGGGACCAACCCCGATGATCTCTTCGAACTCGACCTTAATCCCGACTTCTAGGCAACATCATCCTACGCTTTGGGGTGTGGGTACCCAGCATCCTCTCGTCGCGGCGTTCGTGTTCGCTCACTGCCTCTGGGCACTCTCACATTTAATTGACATAATGGAGTAGACCAGCCATGATATGATTGATAACTTTCTGGTCGTCCATATCTAGCGAATTCTGGGTTAATAGGATAAAGTAGGACATACCTCGCCCCTGTAATTCCTCGCACATTCGGCATAGCAATTATTCCGTTTCTCCGCCGCTGACAACCAAGACGTCGCTAATTAGCGCCAGCTCGGAGGCAGAGGTGGCGAATGGCGGGTCCCAACATAACCATATATTCTGCTTTCACCTATGTACATCACGACTGGAATGCGCTTGATAAGTGTATACGAAGCTATCCGAGCCATGGGCAAGAGGCCCAGGTGAACTCTTTAGCCATTGACAAGCCCAATGCGTAAATGTCGGCCGATATTTCCAATGATGCATTCGTATGCGACGTCGCGATTCAAAGATTATCGCTTTGCTACATATTCGTCTGTCCTGGGGGGTGGAAATACTAGAGTCCAGGGTTTCTTACATATCAAGAATGTTTAGTACTCAAAAAGCATACATAATCGTATAGGTTCGTAGAGAGAATGTGAAAAGAATAGCAGAAAAAAATATGTTGTAGGGATAACGGGAATTAACTAGGAGCCATCACTACTCCTTCGTTCTAGAGGTGAACGCCCAAGCAGCAAGGCCAATAAACACAACACTCGCAGAGATGTACGGCAGTGGCTGGTGCAACAGCGGTGAGCACATCGATGATATCTGGTGACATAGACGGGACTCACATTCTCTCTTAACCGTCTGCTACTACGTGATCTGGATGGGTTTGGACTGGGAGGAGCTAAATGTCCGATGGATGGTGCGATATTTAAGTCATCGCCTGTGTCCAGATCACTGCTTATAGAACCTGGACGTGTCCCGCCGTGTCGCACACTCGGCGCGGGACTCAAGGGGAGTAATTCAGGCTTGATATGGCCGTTCGCGAATGCGTCCCCCGCTGAGCCCCTATTGCTAGGCTCTGGCGATGCCGAACGCGAGCCGGATGCATCGGAAGAGCGTTCCGTGATGGCATCGCCGTTCATGGGAGGAGAGTGAGGCGGAGTTGCCACCGGTCCAGATGGCGATGGGCGGCGCTTTCGTGATTTTCCCGACACTTTGGGCGATGATCCGAACGGAGGGCTTCGTTTCACTTTTGCCGCCGTTTTGGTGGTCGCACCATTTGTCATGCGTGATTGATTTTCTGCTGCTTCATCGGAGGAGTGTACGTCGCTAGTCTCGTACGTGGGCTCCAGGGTCTTCCAAGCAATGGCTGCGTCGTCTCGTTCACGTCGAAGGGCACCAAGTAATTCGTTGCTCTGCATGTTGCGGACTTGATCGCGTTCTTCGATTTCTGTCATGCGGACTTCCCAGTCACGCACAGCTTCTTGCAGTCGCAAACGTTCAGCATCCCACTCTTCGCGCTCGGTTCGCCATTGCCCTTCGATCCGCTGACGCCAAGACTCCCAAACTTCAGTCAGAACCAGCTGCTGTTTTGACAATGCGGCACCATTCTCAGCCTCAGCATTGTTGATAGCAGCTTCCTTCTCCTTCAACTGTCGTGCCTGCTGACTCTTGGTGTTCTCTACGAAGGCTTCTAGCGATTTGACTTTGGCCTCTAGAAGCTCGATGTTGTGTTGGGCGGCTTCGGCCTGATTGTGCAGTGTCCGGGACAGATTAAGAGCTGTGTCCAATTGTTGGGCAAGAGTTTCAAGACGCGTTGACAGGAAGACATTTTGTGAGTGGAGCTCTTCGGCTGTGGGATGTGGGACGTCTATTGCAAGGTTTGAACCCGGTTGAAGTGATAAAGCGAATCTCTGATCGTTGAATTTGGAGGTTGGAGACATTAGGGCTGAGGAATTGAATTGCCGCGGGAGGCGATGATTTGCATCTGCCTCGTCGTCATCATCTTCACCCATGCCCATGCCGTGAGGCTCTGGAGTTCTTGGGCGAGCTAAAGCTTCCGACCGCGCGCGATCCTCCTCGTCATCATACCCGCCCCTATCACCCCTCAAGTAATCGCCGTGGATATCAGGGATACGGCCAGATTCCGTGTCTTCTGGCACTGCAGTTAGCATGCTTCGTGTGTCCTCTTCAGCATCGTTGTCGGTGTCATGAATGTCTTTATCATGATCACCATTGATGTGTACTTGGGAGTGGCCAATTAAAGTTTCCATCTCCACCTTCCGCTGATCCATCAGTTCGCGCATTAACGTGAGTTCGTGCTTGACATGCTCATGCTCAGCGATGACGCTTTCGAGTGTTTTCACTTTGTCCGCATGTGTCGCCAACGCGGACTGAGTCTGCATAAGCTGGCTCTGTAGCGATGAGATGTCAGCACCGACGTCGCTTGATGGCCGAGGAAGTTCTGATTGTGGAGGAGGTCGAACGGGAGGAAGCGCTTGATTTGCGGGAATTGAGGGAGGCTAGTGGGAATTTCAGCACGGAAGGTAGTGATAACGGCGTGGCAACACGTACTAGGGCTCCGCCTGCCAGGTTCTCGCTGATATCGGTCATGACCGAGGCGAGAGAGTTTAGTTCTGAGCCAGTTTCCCGACTCTTTTGTAACTCATTCTGCAAGCGATTTAAGATGTGATCGAAAGTCAAACCGCTTTTTCCGCTGCGTCCGCTAAGACCGAGCCCAGGACCACCTCCGAGCCCACCGAGTCCAATAGGACTTTGTGCCTGCTGCAAGCTTGGCCGGCGCTGCTGCTGTCCTTGTAGATGATATGCACCGTTTGAATGTTGGGGATGATGTTGCTGCTGTAGCGCAGGATGATGCATGGACAACTGAGCATAGTCTTCTGGCGTGATGACACAGTACACTGTCGCCGCGACTTTATGGTGTATAATAGTCTTATTATCCTCGCCTACGATGTCAATCCCGAATTCCTAGCGACGACGCGCGTGCCGTCAGCTTTAGAATATACATAGGATAAAAATGAGGCGCACCACGCGGTCGTCGGTTTTAAGCTCCCAAGGATCGGACTCCATGCCCTCCACGCTTAAACGCTCTCCATTGACAAAGGTGCCATTGCTGGACTTTACATCCTTGATAAAAATCTGGGCAAACACGTACGTCTGTTAGCTTGTGCGGGGACGCCACCGCATAGCCATCTCACTTTGCCGCCTTCTTCCCAAACTTCAGCATGCTGCCGACTCAGCACCTTGGAATCAAAATATCCATTTCGCTCCCCTGGAACAGTCTTTGTGTTTGTCTGCCTTCCAATTTTAACTCGGTTGCCGCTTGGCGCAAGGCTGATCATTTTCGGTACGAAGGAATCGTTAGTCGGGTAGAGGAAGAGCGCAGGCCCGGCTGGAGGCGGCGGTGGATGGACGGGTTGGCCTGCCCAAGGCATCTTTACTATGCCTCAATAGTGATGCGGGTGGGATAGACGTAGAAGCGGTCGTGAAGTGGCACAAAGTGGCGGCGGGAAAGAGGCTGGCGAGAACGAAGAAAAAATGGTAGTACAGATGGACTAGGAAGGGGTCAAGAGGGAGTAGAAGAGATGGCGGGGTGAATGATTTGAGGATGCAGCCGCTGGTTAGAAGACGTCAGCCGTTTACGAAGACACCGAGTCTTCACCTCTGGTGCACTCGGCAGTTCGCGAAGGCAACCAGCGTTACGATACGGGTATGCAATATGAGGAAAATCCTAGTACGAAGTAAGATGTGGCCTTGGGTCTATCCTGGCGGACGGTCGTGCTCCTCGCTCGTGGTGCTTGACCTGCCGCAAGTTGCACGTGACTCAACACAACCTGCGTTGTCACCGTGAGGTCGGTCAGCCCAAATCATGCCGATCAAACATTTCGATAGTACGTTCTATGTTCTGGGTGTGTGATAAGCGGCCCTCATTTTGAGGCATTAGACTATCTCAATGAGCGGAAGCAATATCAAACGCTCCCTCTGAACTCGCTCTCCGAAAGTAGGTTGGGCATTGATGCTTCCCATTACCTTCGCGGCCTTTTAGAGTCCCCCGCAACGAGGGAGCCATTGCTCGCCGCGACTGGAGGCCTGCCGCTCTCTCTCACATCTAAAATAGAATCAGACTTACGAGCACTCGAGAAATTACACATCAAGCCGGTATTCGTGTTCCCGGGACTGTTGCCTGCCAATAAAGTCAAACCAAACCCCCTCGCGCATGCTGACGCATGTAAAGACCGTAAAGAGGCTTGGGATTGTTACGAGAGGGGCCAGACTGTGCAGGCCACACGTTTGTTCGAGACTCGCAGCAATGTATCTCAGTGGGACCTCTGGCGGTCTGTCCTCAGGATATTCAAACAGCGAAATGTTGATTTTGTTGTGGCGCCATATGTTGCCTGGGCTCAGGTGCGTTCTGCATTATACAATAATATGGTGTAGTCGCTCAGTCTTCTCTCAAGCTTGTTTATCTACAACGCCATCCAAAGAGCTACATTCACTCCGTGTTCGCAGCAACCGATGCACTCCTGTATCCTGCGTTGGAGAAACTCATCACCTCGCTCGATTTGTCGTCGCCCAACCCCACATTCACCTTTGTCACAAAACGAAATATATTGGCGGACCTCCAACTTAGTGAAGAGCAATTCCTTGACGCCGGCATTCTAGCTGGTTTTGATCATTCTCAGTCTTTCCCCCCCATTATTCACGAGCAGCATCTGAAACCAGTGATCGACATGGTCCGACATTACAAATCCGGTTTCGGGGCGGTGGGTGCCTTTCAAGAACATCCTGGTGTCAAACAAACTCAATACGTCGAGCATTTCGCGCGCACTCGATCCATGATTAAATTTTCGCTCATTCTCTCAGCCGATGGTGGTGTTCAACCTCTACCGCTGGCTCTCAATGCAACTTTACCGCAAGGGTCGCACCACACCACCGCTGCCGACGTCCCGCGCGATTTGGAAGAGATATTCACGAGTCGCCTACCGGATGAGGTCTACTACTACCTCTCGCGCGGGCTATTTGGACCACAGGCATTGATATGGCTGACATCTGGCCAAATCGTGGAGAACCCTCCTCTGGACAACGGCGAAACAGGAGAATACAAGCGCTTTGTGAAAGAAATACTTACTGAAGGCACATCAGGTCCTCGTGCTACCGCTCTGGCGCTCGTGAGCAATGTACTGCACTCATCGTGGCAGAACAGGAAGGTCCAGCCATGGTTCTGGTTTGACCCCCAAAATTCCATGTCTGGGAAGCCTGTGAGCCATAACGCCCCGCAAACCATCCAACTCGTCGAACGCGTCAGTAGCTGGGCTGTTACGAGCACGGTAGTCGAGGAAGAACTGCGAAGACAAAACGTATGCCCACTCCCAATTAGGCGCACTCGTATTGACACGTGTCTTTTACTAGTCATCAACAATTGATTTTGCTCTCTGCTTAGGCGCTACAAGCAGCGATAAACTCGCTAATAGGACGCGGTCAAAAGCCCCGCCACCTGAACGTCCTCACTTGGAAAAGAAAGATGAAGTTGTCGCTAATGTGATATGGAGATTCCTTGAGCTGCGGGGGCACGTTATTTATTTCAGTGAGATTCTAGACACGGTCGCTCACATCAATCCGCATAGTTTTCTTGTTCACACTCATATCCATTCGCCGCTCGGGCGAGCCATGAGCGCCGCCCTAAAGCAATGCAAAATCAATGACAAATTCCAGGATCCTCTATTTCTATTCTTGGAACTGATTCGGGGTGGTGTTCTTCACGGAAAGCTCTGGAGCCATCGTGCTTATTCTGGTGGCCCTAGCTTTGGCGAAGGTATCATTTTATGATGTTTGTGTCTCTATAGACGCTGATAAATTCCTCCGCAGAGGAGGAGAAGCGCAGCATGCTGCTCATAATGAGGGTGCTGAGCATTGTTCCTCTGCAATTTAAGGTCAGGCACAATAGCAATTCATTGATTGTCTTTAATGAGTGATCGTACAGCCGCAACCCTGGAGTGGCCCGCTTTCCCGCGAGTTGCTGGTATTCAACGGTTTCGTCCGAGCACTTTCCCGCTCCTTGCGTACTTTGGTAGAACTGACAGCCCTTAATATGCTGCTTCAACGGCATGCTCGGCGAGCCCGAGAAGATCTCTTGGACATTGCCCTCTCATTACCATTCCAGGCTGATGTGAACACCGGATTTGGCATCCTTGGAAAAGTTTACCTAGATGCACTTGTAATGATGCACGGCGAACGCATCGTAAATCCGGACGATGAAGGAGTAGCGGAGGCCAAAGAAGGGGCACTGGAGATATGCGAGGAGACCTTTGGCGGCATCAAGAATCCGAGGGGTGAAGTTGAACGTGGCTTTCGCTTCTGGGACGCAGTGAGTGGGCGATTTGCATAATGAATCAACGGGAGCTTTTTATATAACCACTTTCATGAAGGCCCTCGCTGGGGTGAGAAGCTTGGCACGGGACCAGGCAATGGGTGAGCTGGCAGGCCAGTTTGAACAAGCGGATGCATGGCTTCGGCCTATGCGACCATGAATTGTAGCTAGTAGCGCTGTAGCATCACTGCTTCTGGTATCCATCCCGCCGACAGAACAATGCATTCACCAATGACAATGTGGCAATCGCTTGGTTTATTAAATACCCGCACCGTCAGAACACCGATCGCATCATCGCACGTTGTTTCTGGAGGAATTTAATCCTCAGGGCCGGGGGAAGCATCAATGATGGCTCGAGTTACGATATTTGCAGCGCGACGCGCATTACGATGACGAACAAGAATTACTCACCCCGTGGCACAAAAGCCACAGTTATGGATTTTGAGGCTGTGGTGCAAATCCCGAGGCATATTGTAAGCAGTCCGATTAAGAGGAAGTTTCAACGGCGGTCAAACGCGCGGCCCCTTTGGCCAACCCTGCCAGGATCCGCGCCTACTCGTCCCCGGCTGGCTCGATCGTAAGATCCTGTCCGGTGCCTTGCGTGCTGCCGAGCCACGCTCTCACGATTCAAGCTTCAAAATTAAGCATGAAGATGCTTTCTGCACTGCTATCATGATGGCCACTCACTTCGAGCCTCCATACGCTGAACTGCGGACTTGCGGGGAAGGAAATGATGTACTAGGTGGGTGTGATGATGCGCCAAGAGCGTGCGTATCGGTCGTTGGTGACTCGGCGAAAGCCGCGGCACCAATGCCTGGATTGTTCCTCAGTATATCCGCAATAAATTCGGGCGTAAGGGCCGATATATCAAAGCCAAGAGAGCTGGGTGATTGGGTAGGGGGCGGTGCTAATGGGGGGCCTGGTGCCGTGGAATATGTTGGGGTAGGTTGCAATGGCGGGGTGTAGGGTATTCTTTTCGCTTTGTGCAAGATGAAGATTCCGACCAATAATATGTCAGACCGTGCAACTGGCAGCGAAAGGTGCTCCAGCATGTCGAGATACCCGGGCTTATCAGTAGGTTTGAGTGGTACGAGATACAACTCTTTCCCAGGGGCTTCTGCGGAAGGAGGGTTACCCCAAGGGAAAACCACGGCGTGGCGTCTTAGTGACTGGGTGAGCCTCGAAGATATTACATTGAATGTATACATTAGGCTTACCCCTTAGCGAGCAATCCATCACAGATTTCCTCGTAACTCTGACGGTCGGCGCGCTCCGATGCGGTGAACGAGACTGCGACAAGCTCGCGTCCGCTGTTCAACCTTGAATTGAGCAGGTACGACTCAGAGGCGAGAATAGGGACGCGCCCCTCAATGGTCAGTGAGTCGGACCGAAAGAGATTAGCCCAGAATATTGGATCCTCGAACGCAATAGGGCGGCCGGCAATCAGGTGAGAGTACACATTCACGATTGTTGGCCTTCCTAAAGCTGATGGCATACGAAGCTAGGACCGACATTGTTAAGCACGCATCATGACGCATGAAAGTGGCCTACGTACCTCGCCTTTCCAAACAGGATTTGGACTTCTTACTGGTTCAGCTAGTTGCTGAACAGGCCGGTCGAGCTCCAAAAGCTCGTTGAAATCATGATCAACAGAATGTTCGTCCGAGCCGATATCCAAACCAATTGTCCCCTCATCGACACTTCGTGTCAAGGGGGAGCCACCCGACTCGGCTCCGGGTAAATCGATCTCATCGTTTTTGGGTGACCATGTGATTGCGTTCACATTGAACGGTACCGTTGAAGGTGGGGGGCTGCTTGAAGGGTGTACATGGGCCCTACTTGGTACCGCGTCGTTGGATACAATGTCGGTACCCCGGTTGTCTTCAGCATGCGGCGGCAAACTTAACAACTGTATTCCCGTGTACTGTTCACTTGCATTATCGATAGTCGAGAAGTCGGTGTCTAATTTTGCGCCAAGCGAGCCTGATGACGTATCCCGAGTGTTAAGCTCGACAGACGGCGACGCTCCTACTCTCCGGGAGCCGTCGTGGGACATCGGATCGGTGATTCTGCTAGACCATGCAGAGCTCTCTTTGTCTTCCTTACTCACGTCTTCAATTTCTTCTTCACCTTTGTGAGTGATTTTCCTCAGCGGGCGATCGATGCTATAAGCATCTAAAATAGAGTGTTGAAGGGACTCCTGATGGGCATTCTCCATTTCTTTCTTTTGTTGTTCGCTGGCAAGATCGGCATTCGACATGCCTGACAATTCCGACGCAGGCAGTTCGCCTTCCCCTATCCTTCGACGCAGTGATTGTCGATCTGGTTTCTCGAGGTTAAAGGTAAGCATACGAAATTGTGTCCTGGTTTTGGCCGGTCAGAAACTGGCAGTTCGGTTTACCATTTCACCCACTTGTACTTGTGGCCAACAGCCATGATTCCAGACCTGTCGGGCTCTGCAAAATGTTCAAACAGGTGGATCTCTACTTGCTTCGCATATTGGGAAGCCCTTGTGGACGCCACTTCAGGTTCGACGGGGGCAGGAAAAGAGTGCTCAACAAAGATTGGACGCAATACGGTCTCCAGCTGTGCAAGGCAATAGCTTCGGGCAGGGTCCGTGGTGCCATCTGGAACGTCCTCAAGTCGGTTAGGCTTGGAGCGTTTCGAGGGCCGCGATACGGTGACGGTTTTGCGCTTAAGTGCAAGGTCCCTAGTTGCTTTGATGACGCGGTACGGAGAGGCTCTTTGGGAACTCGACCTCACCTGGATGATGAAAATTTTAGTTGCGAGGTAGAATAGCACCACAACCGCGGACCTCATTATCACCCACGCTATCACTCGATTCAGAATCATATTTCTCGTCGCTTGTTTGACTGAAACCCGATCCACTCTCGTCAGATTCCAAGTCACTGTCGGTAATGGTCTTTGGTTGGCCGAGGCGGCGTGACTTCATTGACGAGTTTGCTCGATTGGCTTCCTGAACATACGCTCTTGTGTCAATACCTTCCCAGAACACTCCAAGCCCAAGTTAGATGGATGCATTGATGGGAATATTTGTGAAAACGTGCAAACACACAAGAGAAAAACTCACTAATTGAACGAATGCCCGTTTTCTGCTCGCAAGTGCTGCAGATGAATAGCTCTGATGCAACCTGTCAGGACAACACACCGAGAGGGTTTGTCGGGAAGGCGCACCTAGTTCCTCCGCACGAACAACCCTCATATTAATGCACACGAAGTGATACCTAGGACATGGTGGCATTGTAGGGAGGCATTATGAGCCACAAGCCATGCTCGGGACGTACCAAACATCACAAAGCCCGCAAGCGACCATCCGATCATCCGAACCAGACGCTTCTCCAGAACAGGCGCAAATAGTCTCGCCGCGCGCCAATGACGAATGTCGGGCGTAGCGCGACATGGCAACCTTATTGAATTGTGGATCGCCCACATTCTACACGTGACGAGCTGATGCCTGCAACGGAGCTCTCAGTTGCACAGTTGCGCCAAGAGGCGAAGAAATCTATTGGACAAGTTCTCACTCCCAAGGTCACCGCTAGTTCTGCGCTTTTGCTTGCTGAACGCACATTTCAGGATGCGCTGCGGAGTGACGAACAGCAAAAGCTTAGCGACGCGTTCTACAAATACCAGCAAGGAGCAAGGTATTCATGTTTCAGGACCGTAAATGAGCTCATTCTCAATTCAGCGCCCCTACAGTTTCCTATCTTACGCTATCAATCTTCCCGAAGTAAAGCAAGCCCCAAAATCGTCCGAAATTCACAAGAAGGTGGCGTCACTCCAAACGGTGGGTTCAGTTGAGCGTCCTACAGCGAGAAAGTATTACGTCCGTCAATTGATTAAATTTGGCAGCAATTGTCGTCTGATTACCTCCCAAGGTCCTCCTACATCGAGACTAGGTTGAAGGAATTGGAAGGAGCCCAGAACCAGCAACCGCACAATGCAATGCAGAAAGACGGTCAAGCATCACCTACAGGCCCCAAACCCGGGGCATCCATTGCGGAGAGAATGCGATCGCTCCAGGATGCTGGGATGCTAGTCAGCGTTCCAACACGACTCTCTCGGGACGTGCATGGAGTCGACAGCGGCGAGCCGTCGCGGCGCCCTGAGAGTACAACTACCGCTTCTTCTCAACATGGCGAAGCGTTGCACGGCGCGACCAGTTCCGGTATGACATCGCTTACATCAGCCGCTGCACGCAACGATGCCACGGATTCCGCTAGTACTTTTGCCGTGGCAGCTGGAGAGGATCCTAGCCGCGACGAAGGATCCCTCCACCCCAATTCAAGCCCCACCTTTTCTAGCGGACAAGGGATACATGTCAATGCGACGCCCGGACCGTCCGCGTCCCAGCAAGATCTTTGGAACGACCTGCATTTTGTTACGTCTGCCGACAAATTTTCTTCCATTTACCCATCCATAGATGAACTTAATGCTCGTGACGACTGGAGTCTGCCGCCCGCACCACTTGATGATCCTCGTCTCAATGAATTGCCCCGGGTTTCCAGTTCCAAGTCGGCGGTGAGGCCTGATGATCCTCAGGCACCCGGTCAATCATCAGTTCCGTCAGAAGAACTGATGAACGGCGCGCTGTCGGATGCACTCCATCAGCCTCTAGTGCAGAATAATCGTACTCTGGCATCACCATTTGGGCTGAACTCTCAAACACTTCCCCCACCAGCCACCAAACAGTCTCAAAATCCAAATTCACGCGGCTCCAAGCTGCCAGAGCCGCCGGCATCCAGCCTCATATCCCCTCAAGCCCTCGCTGAATGGGTCAAAGCTTGCCACAAGGTACTGATATTGGATGTGAGAACCCGTGAGAAGTTTGAGAATGAGCGTCTTCCCATGGACGCGATTGTTTGCATTGAACCAAGCATCCTTATGCGACCAAGGTTGCAATTTCACGTCCTTTGGTCCTCTGAGGTTAACTGACGCAGCGCGGATACAGCCTATCCTCTCATCGGCTTGAGGCTGCCCTTGTCATATCGCCAGCAAACGAACAGGTTATTTTCGAAAATAGAGACAAATTTGATGTTGTTGTCATAATGGACGAGGAATCTGCTGGTGTCCCGTCCACTCCATCACCTTTGTCAGCATTGATTCAAACGGTGTATGGGATGGAGGTCAAAAAGGTCCTCAAACGGCCTCCTGTTATATTAGCGGGTGGCTTGAAGTCCTGGAAACATGATATTGGTACCACAGCGAAGGGCCACCGCCTGACTCCTGCGGAAGGAGCTCCAGCCATTGCTCAAGTCGGTTCGCAAACCGAAGAGCGCACACAACGGTCTGCATTGATACTGCTACCACTCGAACTCTCGTGCCTTCTCACTCTACATTGATGATATTAGGCCTGCACCCGATCCGAAACGTGATCCCACCGAAATTTCTAATCAACCGGGATCTGCGCCGACTTCTCGTCGCCTCTTTGATGGTCCAACACCCGTTCAGGTGCGAAACCCAGCCTTTCAGAGCGAACCTCCCGCTGACGGCACGATCTGAAGTCGACCATGCCTGCAATACCCAGTGCACTTGTGTCGCCGCCCCCCCCAATCTATTATCCCAGACCAGCATCCACAACGGTTCCCACTACGTCAGGCACTTTCCCTGAAGACTTGCGGCATTCAATCAATAATACCGCAATTCTTACCCCCCCTCCCGCGTCGTTTCCAAACTCATCTGGTGGACGAAGACGCAATGACTTTGTCGAGCGCTGGCAGCCACCATTAGCAGCTCGTATTGCCAGACCAGGCGCGATCGACTATCCTGTACTCTCACCTCATATTTTACCAAAGCCTCCCGCTGCTGTGTCCTCAGGATCGGATAGACAAGAACGTATTTCTTTGCAGCCATTTCCAAAATCAACTCCAACCCCCCCTTCGCTTCTGATTCCGTCTAATTACCCCGTGGAAACTTGGGGTGACGTCGAAATTGGAATATCTGGTCTGAAGAATCTGGGGAACACGTGTTATATGAACTCGACACTTCAGTGTCTCAGCGCAACGGTTCCATTCGTGCGGTTCTTTCAAGGTACTGTTCTCTTGCAAGACCGGTTGCATTGGCAATCCTTACTCCCTTGACAGATGGTAGATGGAAAACTGCCGTGAACATGATGAATCCTCTCGGCAGTAAAGGCCACGTCGCTCGAAATTTCGCTACCATGGTATCGGAAATGTGGAGGCAAGAGTATACGTATTTGTCACCATTGACGTTTCGGGTGCGTATCTTCCCAGAGTTTGCATGCTCCTGTTACCGAACTTCCCTTTAGAAAGGGTTTTGTCTACGAGCTCCGCAATTCGAGGGACCTAATCAACACGATGCGCAAGAATTTTTGAGTTCATTGCTTGATGATTTGCATGAAGATCTGAATCGAATACTCCAGAACCCCGCCCCCCCCGTGATAACCGCCGAGCGGGAGGCCGAGCTCGAGAGGTTGCCGCCGCACGTTGCTGGCTCCCAGGAATGGGCAATGTACAGGATGCGGAATGATAGCCTTATTGTGGACTATTTCCAGGGCCAGTTCCGAAACAGATTGCAGTGCATGACTTGCCATCATGTGAATACACGCTTCTCCCCCAGGTTGCCGCTTACTCACCCAAATCCGTTCAGACCTCGACTACTTATAATGCATTCATGTACCTTTCACTTCCCCTGGCACCCTCCCGCGGCTCCCAAGGGACCCTCTATCAATGTCTCGATGCATTTGTGGGAGAGGAAATCATGGATCGAGGTAATGCCTGGTGCGTAACATGACCTCGGTGTTGATACGCGCTCAATGGAGTGCTAGGAAATGTCCCCACTGTCAGGCACTGCGCCGAGCTACGAAGAAGCTATCCCTCTCTAGACTACCTCCGGTTCTCCTCATACAGCTCAAACGATTCTCCGTCAATGGACCCTTCACTGACAAATTGGAAACATCTATTGACTATCCTGTCCGAGGACTTGACTTGACGAGCTATGTTCCCTCTCTGCTCCCCGATACCGCTTTGGAATGTGATTTGCCACGCGATGACTCGCGGCGTCAAGAACCGCCTTTTATCTACGATCTCTACGCAGTCACCAACCATTTCGGGACATTGAGCACTGGACACTGTAAGCTCGCACGTTCACAGTTCAATGCTTGATTCATTAGAGCTTTACCATAGATACAGCTTATGTAGCCTCAAAAAGGCGCTGGCTGCTTTGCGATGATTCAAGAGTTTCTGCCGTTGATGAGCGTGACATTGTGGTGTGTAACGAAGCAAATACGTAAGCCTGATGCAAGCTGATCAAAATTTTTGCAGGGACGCCCAGCTTATATTTTATACTATAAGCGACGAGGGAGAACGCCTCGGTAGAGTAATGAAATGAATGTCCCCTTCACGGTGCCTCGAAGCACGTGCTAACAGCCGTCTATAGAAAACCTGCTTATTGTGTACTGTATGAAATGAAAGTACAGCAATGTCTGTGTGGTAATAAGAACGCCTGTGAACTCATTGCACCTCTTGGGGTGCACCGTGCCCCGACCCTTGAAGGTAACACTGGTGGCAGATGACATTCGGGGAGCTGTCCATGTGTCGGAAGAGTGGCGAATACTGCGTCTTGCACATGGAGCATTGAAGGGGCTGGACTTTGGTGGTCAGTGAATTTCGGTCGGGGAGAAGCAGGAATGTGTCCATTCGTTTGGCTTTGCGTAGAAGACCGTATGAATGATCTAGCGGAGCTTGTTTGTAGCGTGAACAGTAAAGTTCAAGAGCAGTCTAAGCGGGCTCTAACTTAGATCATAATTACGCAAAACAGCGCAAACTCACCTGTCCATTGGAGTCCACATCACACAGGCCATACAACCGTCGAGGTTTCCGAGCCACAACAGGGGTTAATATTCCGGTCTCGCTTCTGAAAGTTACTATCACACCATCCTTCTTCGCTTTACCCTTTGGTTTCCAGATTAGCAGGTGTTAGCTTCGGTTAATGAGCAGCACCCACTGCTTGAATCTCGAATCCCACAGCAAATCCCGCGAGAGCGGCACAAGAAACATGAACAGCCTCAGAGGTATCCACGCATTTCAACGCAACACCTCCTTTCTTCCTACACAGGACACAAATCTATGTACTATATCAGCAGTTGTCACCGTATCACCCCTGGTGATGCGATCTTACCGACGTGCGTTTCCAGTCGGGCACACAACTGAGGCCCTCCACCAAACGAAGCCGGGAGGTATTCGCAAACTGAATCTCGGAACAGAACACTGCACAAAGTATATGCACCCAGCCTCGATTTTCGGTTGGCTTATGCAACCTAAGATATGTGAGATCGCTGGACTCTTCTTCAAAATCAGGCGAACACATCAAGCACCGAGGGTCCTGTGACGGTGCACAGTCAGTTGTTAGAACGATCTGACCAAATGTATCCCACCATCGACGACTCCGCCATCTTCTCATTTTCGCACAGTTCACACATCCAATCTTCGCCCACGCTGAGCGGTGCAGATCCGGCGCACCCTGCTCAACATACCAGATCACGCAATTGCGGCAAAATGTGGAAAGGTACGACTCACCGGCATGAACGGTAACATTGCACCCCAGGCATACGAGGACGCTGTGCTCTGTGCCACCCTTCCGACACCACACGCACGTACGTTGCACCTTTAGAATCAGCGGGACTCTATCGTCCGCATCGACCTGACAACACAACGCGTGAGTTCATCGTCACGTCGGGGGGGACAATATTAACCTTCATTCGCTTCGCACTGAGTGGGGTGTTATCTTTCTTGTCAGCTCCTTTGACCTTGATGCCGTCGTCGGTTCGACTACTTTTGACATCGGCATACTTCCTCCAATTCATGCTGCATGCATCACAAAGCACTGCAGTAGCAAAATCCAAACCTCTGGGCGCTTTCCACCACCTTTGGGAGTCTTTCTTTCTACACGAACCACAACTCACACCACGTGACAATGACGCGGAGGATAACGATGAAGCATTGATGGCCGACTCGTTATCATCTGCGTCAGACGAGTCAGCAGCAGGTGTGTCCGCCCGGGAAGGTCTATGACCCGCAATGAGCTTGACAGCATGTCTAACAGCGGATGCTTCCCCCGTCCGCTGACGTTTGAGTTGATCACTGGCCCGGAACACAGTCATTGCACGGTAAAACATACATTAGGAAAACACTTGCTTTTTCCAACGGCCGTAGAACCGCACCAATTCAGGGACGGTGCGAGTCTTTACGTCCTTTTGTATAGCACGCATTTCTGCTCCCCCATGAGCCCGGATACTTTGTTCAAACGCTCTGATTTCTTCATCGGACCATTCACGGTCAAAGTAGCGTGCTTCTTGAGCACTCCACTGTTAAACGCAATTCAAGGAAGCGCACGCATGTAAAATAGGGGACCAATTCATACCTTACAACGACGGGTGACGCCTTTCATCCTCACATCCGCAAAGTCTTCAGGCAAAACAGCGGAAAATCTTCGTACAGCCTCATCGAGGAAGTCGACCAGGTGCTTCTGTTCCGGTTTGTGCCACAATCTATTTTTGTAGTACTCCACTGTTCAACACCGGGCGTCAGACAAAACGTGGGCTGAAGACTTTGACTGTATCGCCATACCCCTTTGAGCTATCAGTAGATCTTGAAGTAAGCGGGCATACATAACGTGCGTATTTGAGGCTAGGCGCACCATTTTCTTCAGACAAATTGCACAACGAAGATATGATTTCTATGGTGAGGTCTCCCCCCCGTTGGAACGACACATCGTGATCGGGTTCCTCGATATCTGAAACCATTAGTCAAACAAGACCCATGCATCCTGGCAGCGGCTCGACTTACACCCCTGCGTAGAATCAGCATCACAACGAGGGCACACCGTTTGATACTTGGGCCCAACACGAGTTGGATTACGAGGGAAGATTAAATCATCGGGGTCTGTTCGCATCGTAGTAAGAAACGTGAGATAGGATGCCCATTCAACTTACCAAGCGTGTCAAACGCATCTGTATACATGCTAGGAATTTCTGAGCACCCTGAGCCTTGTGGCGAGATAAAATGCTTACCCGAAGTAACGGAATGGCCACATTACAAAGTATTTCACATTTTCTTTATCCACGTCTGTGGATAATGAAGAGGCTAGGGGCGTCGGGGGAATCTTGGCCTTATGACGTGTCTTTGACGTGCGAGGAGGGCTTTCCGATCTTGCGCCCTGTCGGTCGACATTGTCCTCGTGTTTCTTGGCGCAGGGGGCGCATGACCAGCCATATCCCTTCGCTGGTTTAGCTGCAAGTGGGGGTTGAACGCAATGCATGTGATAAAAGCTCTTGCAGCTATCGCACCGCACAGCTTCGGCCCTATACCCAAGGAACATGAGAGAGTTGAAATCCCCTATCAGCATTTCAGCCACTCACGGAGAGCACCACTCGTTGCAATTGTCACATGTTCGCAATGTATCCAGCAAGTCGGGGACTATCTCTTTCTCGGCAACGATGAACTGATATCGTTCCATAAGGGTAGCCTTCACGTTGGAAGGAACTGCACACAATTAAGCCGGAAGAGGCCGGATCTGGTATATGATGGGAACTCACGGTTGTTGACATCTCGTGATAGTAAGACCTCATACTCTTTCTTGATGTATGGGTCAAAGAAACGGTAGAAATAAAAGCAGTCTGGTTGTTTCTTCCATGCTGCCAAATTTGATATCATATCTCTGTGGCGAACATAGCACTTCCCTCTAATATAGCTGACAGGTTGAACCTCAGAGTATATGGCAGCAAGAAGTAGCCTTGAATCGGTCGACCTTTCGCTAAGATCACTTGGGCGATAATACCAAGCAATGCGGACACGCTCGGGTGTGTTTGCGGGCCTCCTAGTCATTGCTGGCAGAAATTCCATGACACGCCCGATTGAGTAAGCAAGATTGCTGTCACGAAGACCCCAAGGAGCCGCAGAGTAGACGTGATCTAAGAAAACTCGTCTTGACACGCGAAAGCTGCGTAGCGCACGAGAAGCCGCACCGTTTACGCAAACGCGTTCTCCGCTAGGTAACACAATGCTCATGTCCATTTGCCGAGAGGATTTGTGTTTGTATATGTCGATGCGGGGGATGTTGTACACACACACAGACAGATACCCACCATTCTTGTTTCCCACGCTGTGCCTGTGCCGGACATGAGGCGTACTGCGAAGGGCGTCAGGTCTAAGTTCAACATCGATTCCCCAGATGTTGGCCAGCATGGAAGCTCGCCTCGCATACGTCGGAAACAACCTCACAACGCAGCTAGTAGCTCCAGTCAAACTGCCGCTAGCGTCAGCCATAGTAATACTGAGCAACGGTTGCCGCCAGTAATGGCCATGCCACCCGAAGCCCGATCAGTCTGGAACTTGAAGATCCTAAGACGCCACGACCCATTAATCTCTCGCATCTTTGACCAAGCTCCATACGGTGTACTCTACACTTTCAACCATGCCCATGCTCATGAACCTGACGGAGGAAAGGGCCGCAAGTATGAAGGTACATGGGAGAAAACGGGGATTGAAGGGACTGTTTTTCTCGTCGAGAGGTTCGTGTTGCGTCCCCGCTCGCAATCCGCTCAAGCTGACGCCCCGAAGGAGCGCTTCGCCACAATATGGATTTTTTCTACTCAATCGAGGCGGAACTTCTAGTGTTTTCCAAATGTTGCATCAAGACGATACAGTGGAGCTCGGTGCTGACCCAAAATTCTTGACCTTCCGTCCCGGACTGTGGGATCGTGCAACAACACCATACACTGAACCTTTCACCCGTTGCGATAAACCGTCTCTCATATGCCTCTGGCTCTCGGATGAGACCGCTGGCCCCAGATTTGCGTATTTCATTTCGAGGTTGGTCATCGTGACTCCCTCCATACTGCAACATGAAGATTAATCCTAACTTAAGGACTAAGAGCTTACTGTCCCGCGATGCTAGGCCTGCTGACACTTCGAGCTCATCGCCTCCTCCATTATCCCAGGCCCAGCCAGTTGATCACACACCGAAACAGCCCACAGTGGCACCACAGGATGTTGAACGCTCCCAAATCCTTGATGCTTCGGGGAATGAAAATCTTACTTCAGAAGCCCCCGAGCGACCGCTGGACAAACTGTTTGCCTCCTTCGCTCAACCGCTGAATACGACAGCTAGCACCGCCCCTTCACAGACCCGCTCCGCGACAGGCGGCGTCAACCCTGCCACTAGCATTGAGGAAGCGCAAAACCCTACTGCTCACACAGATTCCGCTTCAACAAGCATATCACCATTCGCACAAGGCAATCCTTTGTCGCTTCTCGATCAGATCTTTGCCTCAGCCGCGAGCGAAACCACCTCGGTGCAACTTGCCGGTGGTCCGTCGGCTCTAGAAACAGGGTTCGAACGATCAAACGATCCCCGCGAAGGGAAGGCGTCGCCGACGACGCCTTCCCCGACTGCTTTGCATTCCAGTGGGACGGCACTTTCGTCCTCCGACAGTGACCACGCCTTTATGGAAGACGAAGTGGCGCTCACCACCAAACAGCAGCGCCCTTACTGGGCTACCGGAACAGACAATGGATCTGGTGATTTTACCCTCTCTGCGCTGGATAAGGGCCGGAATAAGACCGGAGACGGCGAATACCAGGAGCTGGAAGCCCCATCCCCTTCTTTAATACCAAACCCTCTTCACACTCCAATGTCTTCCTCTGTCGCCGGTCCCATGGTCACCCGCAATGCTGCGACCTCCTGCCACGCACTGCCCGGTCGCGCTGGCATCCGTGCGTCCCCAGGCTATGCGTCACAACTCCCATCTTTAGATCATCGTGACTCTATGCACCACAGCAATGGTCCAAGTGCAATGAGGCATGCGATCGAAAGCACGGACCCAGAATCTGCCCTGGACGTGAATCGGGCGACAGCTGCCCTACTAGATTCTCTTCAATCTCGTCGCTCAGGCGGGGCCGATGGTGCGAGAAGTATCCCCATCTCGAAGCGGGATTTTGTTGGCGAACTGCTTACCCTCATCTACGTGCGTTTTTTACATATTGGCTGACACATGAGCCTGAATATTGTGATGCATCAGGAGCCCGGGTTTATAGACGACCTTTATGCACGCTACGAGACTCTGACTCGCTGGGATCAGATGACTTAGTGTAAGTGAATCCTCCACATTTCTTAACATGTAAACACACGCCCGTCTTCTATCGACAATACCTATCTATGCTGATTATCTGTCAGGGAGACATGTGTACACTTTATATTTTACCTATTGAATACTGGCACGGCCAATTGTACATTTGGTTGTTACAAGATTTAATGCGGAGTTGTTTCTTGCACATTCTGCCATAACGTGCAATCCAGTGGCATCCCGGCTGCACGTAGATCCCGCACTTCATTCCTTGCGATGTTTCTGATAGTAGTGAATAAGGCCAGTTGTCTGTGGTTGCCGCACGTCAATTAGTTCTGAACATTGCGATCAGATGGCAAACCGCACCGAGCTGTCATGCCCACGGACGTCTTCTGGCTTCTCCAATTGCGCTAAAATCTTCTTAGCCAGAACCTTCCCGAGTTCAACGCCCATTTGGTCTGTGATAGGGCGGGTAAGCATTCACACATCTATGTGAGGTAATAACTCTACCGAAGGAATTGATTCCCCACACCGTGCCTTGCACGAAGATTTTATGTTCATATAGAGCGATCAATGCCCCTATAAAGCAGGTTCAACTATATATAGAACAAATTGGGCCCATAGCACTTACCGAGGGTACGAGGAGTGAGGACAGGGAAGAGGATTGAATTACTGGGACGGTTTCCCTCAAAAACCTTACTCTTAACAAGTGCGGCGCTGACATTCTCGCCAAGTTCGGCTCGAACTTGCTCCTCCGTCTTCCCGAATGCAAGAGCCTCAGGCTGAGCAAAGAAATTTGAGAGCAAGATCCGGTGGTGGTTAGTTGGCAAGGGGTTAAGTGTATTCGCCGGCGCAATGAAGTCAGCTGGGACGAGCTTGGTGCCTTGGTGGAGGAGCTGATAGAATGAATGCTGCCCGTTCGTGCCGGCGGCTCCCCAGATGATCGGCTAATTTGGTGTGATATTATGATACACTGACGGCACTAAACGCGCTCACCCCAGTCTGGTAATCCACACGTTTGCCGCCCTTCGTAACAAACTTCCCATTGGATTCCATATCTCCCTAAATTTGACTGTGGGAATACCTCCTGAGATGAATCGCAGTCGAAAACCGACCTGCTGGAAATAATCCGCAAATTTGTGTAAATATTGATCATATGGCAACAAAGCGTGTGTCTGAGCGCCTGATGCATTGTCTAACGTCATGAACGGTATGCACCTCGAATGAGCTACACACCATAAAAATCGTTGTACCATATTCCTATGACTGCCAGTATGACAGGCAGGTTTCGCTCCAGCGGGGACTCTCTAAAGTGCTTGTCCATACCGTGAGCCCCAGCGAGGAGCTGCTCGAAATTTTCATAGCCGATGAGTAAGGCAATCGAGAGTCCAATAGCACTCCAAAGGCTGTATCGGCCACCAACCCAATCCCAAAATTGAAACATATTCTCCTTGGCGATGCCAAACGCAGTGACAGCTTCCGTGTTTGTGCTCAAAGCAACAAAATGTTTGGATACGTGGATCCTGTCTTTGGCCACCGAGAGAAACCATTCCCGCGCTGATGTTGCATTGGTAATCGTCTCTTGAGTTGTAAACGTCTTGGAAGCGACGATAAAAAGTGTTGTCTCGGGATTGCAGAGTCGTAGGGTCTCGGCAAGGTGTGTGCCATCGATGTTCGAGACGAAATGGGCAGTTAAATCACGTTGCGAATAGTACTT
>Ga0307508_10001463_pt1 | contig 26487 bp, 20 predicted proteins | sample 9_EM_MG_FD_203089 | JGI IMG/M metagenome (GOLD analysis project Ga0307508, IMG submission 203089) | Populus trichocarpa ectomycorrhiza microbial communities from riparian zone in the Pacific Northwest, United States - 9_EM | ecosystem: Host-associated > Plants > Roots > Unclassified | place...
AGAACAGCCGTTGGCGTCAACGGCGCAGCGCTTCTCCGACAGCGTCGAGCTTTCGAACGCGGTCGCGCGAGATCCGCAGGGCATCGGCTTCATCGGCATCCCGTACGTGCGCGGGGCGCGGGCCTTGGCCGTGGGGGCACCCGGCGCGGCTGCCTTGTATCCGTCGGCGTTTACGGTGGCGACGGAGGGCTATGAGCTTTCGCGTCGGCTCTACCTCTACGTGCCCGTCGAAAACGTGAAGCCTCTGGCGCTCGAGTTCGTCAGCTTCGCGCTCTCGAGCCAAGGTCAAGAGGCCGTGAAGGCCAGCGGCTTCGTCGATCTCACGCTGCGGGCGATGGAAGCCGGCGCTTGCGAGCACTGCCCCGCGAGCTACGCCGCGCTCTCGCGCAGCGGCAAACGACTGTCGCTCGACTTTCGGTTTTTGACCGGCAGTGCCCACCTCGACAATCGCGGCCTGCGCGATTTGGATCGGCTATTGGCCTTTCGGCGCGAAAATTCGCAGGGCAGGTTGGTACTGGTCGGCTTCTCCGACCGTCGTGGCGCCGCTGCTCAGAACCTCAAGCTGTCGCTCGAGCGCGCCAAAAAGGTTGCCGAAGAGCTGAGCGAACGCGGCGTGCGGGCCGTCGACGTCGAGGCGATGGGCAGCGAGCTGCCCGTTGCCTCGAACGATAGCGAGAATGGCCGCGAAAAGAACCGGCGCGTCGAGGTTTGGTGGCGCTAGGCGGCGCAGGCTAAAGGCTAGCACGCAGGCGCAGCAGCAGATTGCCGGCGCCAGCGTCGAGCGCGACGTTCGCGTGGGAAGACGGTGCGAGCACCAGGCTCACGAGGCTGCCGACCAGCAGCGCCCCGCCGCCTGCCGCAAGGCCGATCGCCAGGCGCTCGGCTCGCACGCGCCGGTCGTCGACGCCCGCGCATTGCTCGGCTCGCGTCAGGCCCGGACGCTCGCAGGAAGGGCCGTTCCACTCGCGAGCCGCGTCTTCGCGCCGCACGTCCATGACGATCGCCACGCCGCCCGCCGCCAGACCCAAAGCCGCCAGCGCTCCAGATGTGATGTAGTACGGTACGGGGTTGGCGTCGCTGCCTCGCGTCGAACGAGGCGTGTTCTGCGTGCTCGGGGTCACGCTCACGAGGCGCTCGGGCTCGTCTTCGCTGCCCAGCTCGAACAGCACGTTGTCGTAGCGATCGAGCACCTGGACGAAGAATTGCAGCTCGGCGCCGTTGGGCGTCGGGATGCGCCGCGTCGGCGCTGCGTCGAACCGGCGCCGCGTGAACAGCGTAGCTCCCACCGCACGCGTCGAAACGACGACCCTTACCGCGACGTGCAGGGCGTCGTAAAGGGCAAGCTCGAGCTCTTGCTTGCGTGGGCGCAGCGTCGCTTCGAGCGGCGGCCTATCTTCCGCGCCCGACAGGGCGCCTCGGGCCTCGAGGTAGGGCGCGCGAATTTTCGGTGACAGGCTGCGCTCGAGCTTCAGCCCTGGGCTGATGGCCAGCGCGTAAGTGAAGGCGGTGCGCGCCTCGTCCGCTTGGTCGAGCGCTGCGCAGGCGGTCGCCCAGAGCAGATAGAGCTGGCCGGTCGAGGCGCGATCATTGCCGCCGTGCCGAACCGCTGTTGAGGCCAGCGCGCGTGTTTTCTCGTAGTCCACGTCGGCGTAGGCCTGCTGCACCTCGCTCAGGCCCGGCCCGGGCTGTGCGCGGGCGACCGGCGCGAGCGAGCCGCACGCCAAAAGAACTGCTCCGACTAAGCACCAACTTGAGGCTTTCATCAATCGAGACCGATGCGGCGCGCCGTCACGCGGCCGGCGTTGATCGTTATCTGGTACGTCGTCTTCAAGCCCTGCTCCGGGTTGCTGAGCTGGAGCGTATGAGTACCGGCGGGCAGCGCGACGCCGACCAGCGGGGTTTGGCCCAGCACCTTGCCGCCGAGCGTCACGACCGACCACGGCGTCGTGTCGAGATTCAAGGTGCCGGTCTCCACCTGGGGCGCAGCGCTCGGCGCGTGGGGCGCGGCGCTCGGCGCGTCGAGCGCCGCGTCGGCATCGAACGAGCGCTCGGCGCGCCGAGTCGGCCTCGGGCTGCGCGCCGCGCTCGGGCGTAGCGGCGCGTTCGGGAGGACGGCGCTCAGCGCGCGCGGGCTGTGCTCGAGCTGGCCGCCGGCGACGCTCGGCGCCGAGCCCGAGGCCGACGTCGAGATCGATGTCGTCGCGGCTGCTGGGGCGGATTTGGCCGGCGTTTGGGCCGGCGCCATCGCGGCCGCGGGCACCGGCGTTGGACGCTGCAGCATCAGGTACAGGCCGACAAGCATGGCGCTGCCGACCAGGACCAAGAGACCGCCGAGCAGCCTCGTCGTGACGCGCCGCTGGTGGGTCAACTCCTGCATCAAGTCAGTAACGCTCGTGACTTGGGTGCCGCGCAGGCTCGAGAAGCTACCGCTCGTGCCGAGCAGCGGCGCCACCAGCGTGACGCCGCTCTCTGCGGACGGATCGGGCTGGGCGTGGACGAGCCCCTGAATCTGCTGCCGCTGCTCGCGCATTTCTCGGTCGAACAGGCGTTTCATCAGCTGCGTGACCGACGCGCTCGCCATCAGCTCGCGCTCGCTGAGCCAGCTTTCGAGCTCGTCGCGCATCTCGGCCGCCGTGGCGTAGCGCTCGGCGGGGTTGCGCCTCAGCGGGCGCATCAGGATCTTTTCGAGCTCGGGCGGGAGCTCGGGGCGCCGCATGCTGGGCGCCGCGACGTCGTCGGTCAGGGTCATGTTCAACGTGGCGGCTTCGTTCGAGCCCTTGAACAGCCGGCTGCCCGTGACGGCTTCCCACAGCACGACGCCCAGGCTCCAAAGATCGGCGCGCCGGTCCAGCTCCTCACCGCGCGCTTGCTCGGGAGCCATATACGAGACTTTGCCCTTGAGCAGACCGGTGCGGGTACGCCCATCTTGAAGCGCGTTTTTGGCGATGCCGAAGTCGAGCAGCTTGACGGCGCCGTCGTAGGTGATGAAAAGATTTTGAGGCGACACGTCGCGGTGGACGATGGACAACGGCTGCCCATCGGACCCTTTCAGCTCGTGCGCGTAGTGCAGCCCGTCCAAGGCTGCGATCGCAATCTGCACGATGACCTCGAGGCTGAGCGTTGCCTCGGTTTCGTAGGCGCGTTTGAGCACGTGCTGGAAGGGCTGGCCCTCCAGATACTCCATCACGATGCCGTGCCGGCCGTCGAACATAGACAGGCGCTCGGTGCGCACGATATTCGGATGCGATAGGCACAGCGCCAAGCGCGCCTCGTCGAGGAACATGCCCACGCTCGTGGGGTCGTCGACGTGCTGCTGGTGCATGCGCTTGACGACGACCAAGTTGGGCGAGTTATTGGGCGGCGCCGCGTTAGCGAGGTGAACCTCGGCCATGCCGCCCTGGCCAAGCCGGCACAGAAAGCGCAGTCCGCGATTCGATAGCGGCTTGCTGCGCGATTCAGGGACGAGGGCGAGCTCGGAAAACGGTAGTGGTTGAGTCATGACGCAGTATCCGAGGAGGGGTTCGAAGCATACTGGTTAGGCCCGCGCCGGCGCCGTCGGTCGCGCGAGAAGCGCGCAACATTTCGATGGCGAGCCACACGCAGTCGTCACGTGCTCGTCATGTCACTGGCGAGTGGCTCTGTTACATCGCGCTGGAGTTGTCCCAGCTGCTGATCAAAGCGCGCTCGTTCCTTCGGTTCCGGTTTTGGATGCTGGTTCCGATCGCTGGTGCAATTTGCTGCACTCGCATCGAAAGCGGCAGCGACACGTTCGCGGTGATGAGCTCCGGGGGGACTTCGGCCACTCTCGCAAACGCAGGAAACGCGCAAGCTGGAGCGAGCACGGCAGCTGCGGGCAGCCAGAACGGCGGCGCGAGCGGGAGCGACAGCACGAGCTCTCCCGGCTCCGGGGCGGGCGGCGAGCAGGGTGGGGCAGGTTGCCTCGACGAGCAAGGTTTCAAGGGGCTGGGTTGTTACCGCTGCACACCGATGGACGTCGTGGCGCTCGAGAACGCTTGCAGCGACGCCGTCTGCACGCCGTTCGACGACAGCGCAAGGCTACCGCTTGCACCGCTCGGCAAGCTACCGGAGCTTCCGCTGCCGGGCAGCTCCGGCTCCGGCGGTGCCGCGAGTACCGGCGGCAGCGGCGGAACGAGCGGTAAGGGCGGCGGCGCTGGTGGGGGCGGCACCTCGGGCGCCGGTGCTACGGGCGTTGGCTTTTCGTGCGACTCCTTGAGCCAAAGCGGCACCGTCGTCTACGTCAGCGGCTCGACCGCAGCCAAGCCCTTCTTGGAGAAGATCGCGCAGCAGCTCGCGATTCAGGATCAAAAAGTGTTCGTGGTTTACACCGCGCTCGGCTCCTGCGCGGGCGTCGACGCGGTCGTCAACGCGACGCTCTTGCGCACCGGCCCGCCGCCGCTGACGGCGTCGGCCACGTATTGGGAGTCGAGCGCCAGCACGGGCAAACCTTGCGACTTGCCGGCCGAGGGTGTGAACGCCGATCTCGGAATTTCGGACGTGTTCACGCAAAGCTGCCCGGGCTTCGAGCTCACGAATCTCGAATCACTGAAGATTCGCGACGCACATGGACCCATTCAGACCATGACGTTCGCCGTGCCCAGCAACTCCGCCTACCACGAGATCAGCCAGCAGGCGGCGTACCTCGTGTTTGGCTTCGGCCAGAGCGGCCAGGTGCTGGACCCGAGCGGCACACATCCGATTTGGAACGACGAGACGGCGCTACTGCAGCGCAGCTCGAGCTCGGGCACGCAAGCCATGCTGGCTGCGGCCATCGGCGTGCCGCCCGGCCAATGGAAGGGCCAAGCCAACAAGAGCTCGGATGACGTCGCGAGCGCGCTGCAAGCGGCCGCCAAGACGCAAGCGGCGGCCAACGCGGCGCTCGGCATCTTGGGCGCCGACTACATCGATTCGCGCAATTTGCGGGCTCAAATCCGCGCGTTGGCCTTTCAGGACTCGCACCAGGCCTGCGCCGTCACGCCCGATTCGAGTGAAACGGCGAAAGACAAGCGCAACGTTCGCGACGGTCACTACCCGATCTGGGGTCCGTTGCACTTGCTGTACAAGGTCAACTCCAAGGGCGAGCCCGAGAGCTCGGCCATCCGTGGACCGCTGCTCGACATGGTCGGCTACTTGGCGGGCACGAAGCCATTGCCCAACGGCGTCAGCCTGTTCGATGTCTACGCGCAGAGTGGCCTGGTGCCGGAATGCGCGATGCGCGTGACGCGAGCTCAAGACGGCGGCGCCATCTTGCCGTCCCACGCGGAGAGCCCCTGCTCCTGTCTGTTCGATGTCCGCACGACCGGCTCCACCGACTGTGCGACGTGCGCGGTGCAGGGCGACTGCAAGGCTTCTGAGAGCTGCTCGCAAGGCTATTGCGAGAAGGGCTGATGGCGCGGTATGCCGGGCCAATGGCAGCAAGCTGCTGGTGGCCGCTAATCGGCATCTGGGCCGTGGCCTGCTCGGTCGACCATCGCCACTTGCGGCAGGCCCCGGCGGACGACGGGCAAGCTGCAGGCCCAAACGGGAACGGTGGCGCGGGCGCCGACGGCACCGAGCCTGGGCTAGCTGGCTCAAGCTCGGGGGCGACCAGCCCGAGCCCGGATGGCGGAGCCGCGGGCGCACGTCCGGACCCCAGCCCGACTGGCGGAAGCTTGCCCTCGCCGCTGCCGCCGCTCGTGAACGGCTGCGCCGATCTCGACACGGACATGGTGGCCGATTGCACGGTGACGCTCGTAAAAAATCCGACCTTCAAGAGCGACGTCGCAGGTTGGACGGCCGTCGCGCCAGCGACGCTGGCTTGGGATCCGCGCAACGCCCTCGGCGACACGCCGTCCGGTTGCGCGCTCTTGACCGCGACCGGCGCCACCGACATCGACGGCAGCGTATTCGTCAGGGCGGCGCAGTGCGTGGCGGTTCCTGCCAACCAGATCATCATCGCCTACGCCAACGCCTCCGTCGCCCGGAGCTCCGGTTCGGGGCCGTCAGCTGAAGCGGAGCTCGAGGTGTCTTTCTTCGACAGCGAAGGCTGCGCGGGGCAGCCGACCGGGCAGTTTGCGACGCCGCCAAGCTCGACGGCCGGCTGGGCCACGATTCAAGCGGGAAGTTTGTCCGGTGCCGCGACCACCTCGGCTTCGGTGGCGCTGGTCGGCGTCAAACCGTTTCGCGCCGACGCGCTGAGCGTTTGCTTCGACAACATCATGGTCAAAGCCAAGCCGCCTTAAGGCAAGCCAGTCAGGCCGGCAGGCTGCGGTGCTTGAGCGCGCGACCAACGCCAGCGATGCCCAGCAGTCCGAGCCCAAAGACGAGCATGCCGCGCGCCAGATCGGAGACAGCCGGGACGGTCGCGGTCGCTACTGGCGCCGAAACGACGTTGATCTGGCCGAACATGAAATCATGGTTCTGACAGTTGTAGTAGAGCGTCGACGGGGCGCTGGCCGGCACGTTGAAGGTCATCGTGCCATTGACCAATGGCGCGTCCCCCGAGACGCCGGTGTTGTAGAGAGTGCCACCTTGCGTCGTCGGAAAGTTTTGGATGCCGAAGGGGTGGATGAAACCACTGCCGTCGACGTTCGCGAACGTGTAGCTCTTACCGCGCGTCAAGGTCAGGGTCGGGAAGTTCCCCTGGCCGTTGATTGAATAAGCGAAGTCGACGACGCTGACATTGAAGTCCGCGGCAGCCGCCAGGCCAGGCGCGCCGAAAGTCGCGACCAAGGCGAACAGAGCGGCGAGCACCAGCTTCTTCATGGCAAAAGTCCCGAGCCGGATGCTGCCCGCGCTCGAAGCCGCGCCGGTGACGCCAGCGTAAACGTCAGGCATCTTTCGAGCGAAGCCGCGTGACACCGTCGTCAGAGCACGATCGCGGCGATGCGCACGAACGACCAGTAGGCGGCGATTGCGCCGATGCCGTAGAGCGCTGGTGTGCGCAGGCGACCGAGCAAGCGCTGCGGAAGAGGCAGCCGCACCACGGCAAACGCCAGCAGCACCATGAGCAACTGGCCGATTTCGACGCCCACGTTGAAGCTGAGCAGGGCCAGGGGCAAGTGGCTTTGCGGCAAGCCGATGTTCTTGAGCGCCCCCGCGAAACCCAGGCCGTGCACGAGCCCGAACAGAAACGAAACCAACGCCGGCATGCGTCTGGCTAGCGTGTTTTTCTCACGCAAGGCTTCGCTTGCCACGAGCACGATCGACATCGCAATCGTCGCTTCGACGGGCGGCGGACGCAACGTCAGTAGACCAAACGCGCTGAGCGCGAGCGTGATGCTGTGCGCGGCCGTGAAGGCCGTGATAGTTCCGATCAGCTTGCGCCGAAATCCCACCAGGAACAAGAGCCCGGCGACGAACAACAAATGATCGATGCCGCTCAAAATGTGCTGAATGCCGAGAATCGTGTAGGCGCGCGCGACTTCCCAGCTGCCGCGCCGGTCGTCGATGGAGCCGTAGAGTTGCACGCTCGGCTGCGCGCCGGTGATGGTGTAAACGTGGCTCTGCCCGTCAATCCAGGTGACCTTCACCAAAGCGGCAGAGTAGCGGGTGCCCACGCCCTCGACGGACAGCGTGCCCTTCAGCCCGCCGCTGCCGCAATGCAGGAAGCTCGCGTCGGCCTTGCAGCCCTCGGGCCAGCGAGGCGTGAGGTCGTTGCCCATCGGGCGTTTGTCGTTGGTGGCCGACCACTGCCAGAGAAACTCACCGGGCGCCGTCTCGCGCACGTCCATCTCGGCCATGGTCATTTCGTGCGCGAGCGCGGGCGCAGCGAACGACGCCGCGGCAATTCCGAGCAGGACCACGAGCCAGAGGCGCAGCGAACGATTCATGATTCCTCTCGCTACTCCGGTGACCCGTGTTCCGCGGGGGCCTCGAACTTGACCTTGTACTTCTTGGCGAGCTCGTGCACCGCCGCACTGCGCTGCTCGGAGGCGATGGCGTCCTTCCAGTCTTGCATCACGACGCCGCGGATGGCCGTAAAGTCGGCGGGCTTGGCCGGAATGCTCGCGTCGAGCCGCATGGCGCGCCAGCCGTCCTTCGTGTTCAGCGCCTGCCATTGGCCGGGCGGCGCCTTGACCAGCGCATCGGCCAGCTCCTTGCCGTAGCTCTGTAACAGGTTCTGCTGCGGCCGGCCTTTGAAGACCCGCAGCCCCGCTTTGGCGTCCCCCGGTGTGCCGTTGTTTAGTTGTGTCACGAAGTCGCGCACGGCGGCTTCGTCGTTGTTGCCCGAGAGTGCGGCTTCGTCGAAGTCGTAGCGCGCGGGCTCGTCGTACTTGTCTCGATGGGCCTCGAACCACTTGCGGAGCCCGTTTTCGTCGATCGCCGGCAGCTTGACGTTGCTGTCGACCACGCTGAGCGCCTTGAAGATCACGCGTTCGCGGATAGCGGTGTCGCCTTTGTCGACCCCGAGCGCCAGCCCTTCGCGATAGAGCACCTCGTTGTCGAGAAAAACCTGGTGCAGCGCCTTGAGCTCTTCCGCATTGGGCGCTCGTCCGCGCGACGCCCGAAACGTCTCGACCGCTTCGGTGTCCACTTCGCCGCTGACGACGATGGTGTGCGGGTCCTCGGCTCGGCTGATCAAGAAATGGTCGCCGGCGAAGAGCAAGCCGCCCAGAAGCACGAAGTGCAGCAGTGGCTCACGCAGCCAAGTCACACGAGGACTCGGCGGCTCCGGCGCCGCTGCGGCTTGAGACGAGACCGGTGGCGGCGTGATCGCGTCGGACGAGATGGCTTCTGACGGCTGGAGGTTCGCAAGCGTCGACATGGGGACCTTGGGGTGTCGTAAAACAGCAACGGCGCTGCGCCTTTGGGGTGCGCAGCGCCGTCCGGTTGTGTCACTCGCGGGTGACGTTTAGGTCACTGGTGGGTGACGTGTCTCGCGTTACTGGACCCCAGCGACGTGCGTCGAGCCAGCAACCTCGATGTAGATCGGGTTGGCGTAGAACCAGAGGTCCGACCAAGCCGCGACGTCGAATGATACGGCCTTCTGGCCCGCGATCGGGCTGGCACCAGTTGCCGTCGCCATGTGGTCCGGGCAACCGTCGAACTGGCTGCTGGCGCTGTGCACCACGGTGCACGGGATGGCCAAGCGGGTGGGGTCGTTGGCGTTGGTGTAGACGTCGGCCAGCGGGCTGCCGCTCGCGTCGGTCTCGAACGGCACGGCTGCCGGGAGGTTCGAACCGCGTAGACGGACGTATTGCGAGGCCGCCACCGCCGGGATGCTGAACGACATCGTCAAGAACGTGCTGCCGTCGACGAACGAGGTCACCGGCGTCCAACCACCGCTGCTGAAGGTCTTCAGCAGTGCCGTAGACGTGTTCTTGGCGGCGGCCGGAACCACCGACAGACCGGCGGTCGTGCCGTCGGCGTGGAGCCAGTTGAGGTTGCGGGGCCACTCACCGGAGTAGTCCGCCGAGCCCGGCGTCTTGTAGCCGGTGACCAGACCACCGATCAGGTCGATGTGGTCGAGGACCGGCATGTTGAGCGGAACGGTGACGCCGATCTGCTTCAGCGACGGGTTGGCGAACGTGTACGGCGAGAAGTTCGCGCCGTCCGGATCGCGGACCGCGATGCCCACGACGATGTCCGAGCCCGCCGGTACTTGCAGCTTCTCGCCCATCGTCGCGCAACCGGGGACCGTCATCGCCGTCTTGTTCATCGCGGCGTTGCCGGCCAGCTCTGCGACCTGCCCAGCAGACTTGCCGGTGCAGACCACGAAGCCGAGGCGGTCGATGATCTGGCCGCCGGTGGTGAACACATTACCGCTGCGCAGGCCGTCGACGATCGTCTGCGGGCGCAGCTTGTCGGCGCCGTTGCGCACCATCGTGAAGTTGCGCTGGTACTCACCCGGGAAAAAATCCTGGGTGGAGCGGCGGTCATCGGGACCGAAGCTGCCGCGGTTGTGCCAGTCGGAGCTGGCGAAGAACCACCAGTTGCGACCTTCACCGAGCAGGGCGTCCCACACGCCACCGAGTTGTGCGCCGTACACGCCCGTGCCGCCGTACGCCGTGCCGCCGACGCTGTCGACAATCACGCCGCCACCGAAGTTATTGCGTTGAACCTGGTATTCGCCGCGGTTCGCCGAAGCTCCGTGACCGGGCTGCGACTCGAAGCCGAACGCTACCTTGGGCGCAATGTTGTTGAAGTCGCGGAACGACTCGACGTTGAAGCCCTGATCACCGTCGGCGAAGAACGGGCCCGCGCGCTCTGCGTGTGCCGGAACGTAGTAGCTCGTGTTCGGGTGGAACGTGGCCATCCACTTCATGGCTTCCATCGTCTTGACGTGACCCTTCGTGCCGTGACCGGCGCCGGGGCCCGGAATCAGCTTGTGAGCGGTGGGGCTCCAGCTCGGGTCGCCCGAGTTGAGGCTGTCCGGAATACCCGGAATCGAGGGCATCGGGGGAACCGCGCAGTCCCAAGCGTTGGTGGCGCCGCGGCTGGTGTCGCTATCGGCGCGGTCGAAGCAGTACTCCCATTGTGCGAGCGCGGTGGCATTGCCGACCGCCGTGTAAGGCGAGCCGCCGGGAAGAGGCGTCGCGTTCGGGGCCGTCGGCAGCGGCGTCGTGTCGAGCGACGCCGGCATCTGGCCGGTGATCACGGACATCGAGCTGTGCTCGTGACCGGCGACCACGCTCTCCACGCCGATGAACAGCGGGATGTTCTTGAGCTGGCTCATGTACTCGACGACCTGGTACTGGAACTCTTGAATCGACTGCCAGCGCCACATGTTCTGGTTCGCGCCGGAGCCGCTCACGTCACCCTTCGGCGTGATACCCGAGTTGACCCAAGTGGTTTGCGGGCCGGTCCACGGCACGTTGGCTGGCAGCGGAACCGGCTGCGGCTGGCTTGCCGGAGGCAGATTGTCGATGAACGGATAGACGGGCGTCGACAGCGAAGCGTCTTCGACCAGCTGACAGTTGCGGTTACCGTTGCCACCGTGACCGGCTTGCACGAACCAGTCGAGGCCGAAAGTGGCGTCCGACTTGTCGGTGGCCTTCTTGATCAGCTTGGCCATCGAGATCGAGCCGTCGGAGCAGGTGGTGTGGTTGTGGAAGTCGCCGGCCACGTAGGTGCCGGGCGTCTTGGCCACCACGCTGCAGTTGACCTGGGCGCTTAGCTTGTCCACGCACGACGCGGCAGGGTCGCCGTCGCCGACCGTGAGGTCGAGCGTCGCGGTGCCGGGGGTCGTGCAGGTGAAGGTCGGATTCTGAGCGGTGGCGCTGCTGAGCGTGCCGGAGCTGGCAACCCATGCGAAGGTCAGCGGGGTCGGACCGGCGTCGCTGTCGTGAGCCAGCGCTGCCAGGGCGATCGTGCCGCCCACCAGAACCTCGGCCGGGCTGGCGTTGATGCCGTCGATGCTGGGGCAGGTGTTGAGCGTGCCGTTGACGAGCACGCTGCCGGTGCGCGCCGCCTCGTGACAGCTCATGGCCACCGTGACAGTTGCGGTCTTCTTGGCTTGCACGTCGAACGAAGCCGAGCCGCCGCAGGTCGTGGAGCCGTCCGTGCTGGTCGCGGAGAGGGTGATCGAGAAGCCGACGCCGGCGGGGATGCCGCCGATGGTGGCGCTCAGCTTGGTCGACTTGGAGACATCGATGCTGCCCGCCTTGGAAAAGCCGTTCGGGCCCGTGATGGTGAAGCTAGCGCTGTTGATGGTGGCGCCCGATCCGAGCTGCAAGTCGAGGCCCACCGAGCCAACCGATTCGTGGCTCACCGGTGAGGACGAGGTCGTGTTGTCGCTGGGGCTGCTGCAGCCGGCGAGCGAGGTGACACCACAAAGCCCCAGAGCCAGCACCGTCATCTTCTGAGTTCTGATCATCGCTTTTCTCCGAACGTTGCCTGTTGAAAACTGCCGCGCTCACAACTGCGCCGGGTTGCCGTATAGCAAGAGACAGGCCACACACACGATCGACAAGATATGAGGGTTCCTGCCGGTTTTCCCGCGCAAAGCCGTGCGACGATTCGGTGACGACAGCGGTGGCCCTTCTGAAAACCGAAGAGTCATTTCCGATCTTCGGAGGCCTGGGCGCTTCGGCGGCTGCCAGCGCGCTCTAACGCCGAGCATCGACGCTCGAGGCGTTCGCCCCAATCAGCGTCAGAGCTCGGGTCGCTTCGGTTCGCGCCGGTTGGATTTGTGTCAGTTCGGTGAGAAGTGTGCGCGCCCCTGACACATTCGATCGCGCAAGCCCGACGGCCATCGAGAGTAACGGATCGTACGCCGGGCGAAAATCGGGACTCTGCCGCAACACGGAGAGCAACGGCTCACGCACCTGCGCGAGCATTTCTTCCGCGCTCGGTGAGGGCCTCACGTTTCGGCCAGATTCGATGAAGCGATCGCGCGCAACCCAGTAGGTGGCCAAGCGCCCGTTCAAGCTGGCATCTGCCGGAGGTGCGAGCAGCTCATCGGGCGCGAGCGAAAGCTCGTGCAAGAGCGCGATCAGTCGCTCGCTCGGGCTTGAAGACGGCGCGTAGGTGATGCCTGGCGCCGCGTACGCAACCAGCGGGCGGTCGTCGGTGTTGGCGGCAGCCGAGCTGGCCAGGCGCCCGAGCGAGCGCGGTCCGGCAACGAAGGCCCCGAGCACCGCCAGCGTGTCCTCGAGCCCAATGCCCGTGAGTCTTTCGGGGAGCGCGACGCGCGCGCGCCGATCGTTCAACTGCGCGGCGTCGAAGCGCTGCAAGCTCGGACGTCCGACCAAGCCGAGCACGGGTGTCTGCAAGCTGTTGCTGGCGATCATGGCCCAGCCGCCGGGGTACACCGCCAAGAACGAGCGCACGATGCTGCGCAAGCTTTCGCGATCGAGCTGATGCAGCGGCAGCCATTGACAGAACACTCCGCCCTCGCTCAGCCGCTGCCGCACCGCGGCGAAGTGCTCGACCGTGTACAGGGAACCGGAGCCGCTGCGCGCCGGATGAAAGTTGTCGGACACGATCACGTCGTAGCGCTGCTGGCTGGCCCGCACATAACGGCGGGCGTCGGCGGTCCGCACATTGAGCCGCGCGTAGGCGCTGCCGTCGCCTACGCTTTTGGCGAAATACGTCGACGCGCCGATTACCTCCGGCAAGAGCTCGACGGCGTCGACACGCAAGCTGGGGTCCTCGGCCGCAGACGCCGCCGTCACGCCGGTGCCGAGGCCCAAGAACAGCGCGCGCTGCGGCGCGGGATGCAGCAAAAGTGGCAACCAAGCCTGCCGCCCATCGACGCGCTGGGTCACGCTACTGCCCTCCTGCGCGCGATTGTTGATGCGCAAGCTCGCGACGCCGTCGGCATCCTCGACGACGCTGACCGCGGCAACCACGCCGTCTAGGTAGCTGACGACGCGCCCGCCGTCGGGCACGTCGATGAACGCCAGTGGCGGCGTCAGCACGAGCAGCAGCAGCGCCGCGCTCGCTGGCAGCCACGCGCTCGGTCGAAACCACGAGCGCCGGGCGATCAGCGCCAAATAGCCGACGTCGATCAGCAACAGCGTGAGCTTGGGGCCGAGCGCTGGAGCGACCAGCACGCCGAACAGCGCGGGCGCAACCGCCGCGCCGAGCGTGTTCACACCAAGCGCACGGCCGAAGCCGGTCCCAGAGGTTTGCGACAGCCGCGCCAAGTGGCTGAATACGGCGCCCATGATCAACGTCGGCAGACCAAAGGCCAACAGGGCCGGCACGCCTTCGGCCAGGATGGCGGCGCTCACGCTGCTGCCGAAGGCGGAAAGCGCCAGCGCCTTCGAGCGCTCGGCGCCCCACAGGCTGGCGCTGCCGAGCAGGCAAGCCGCGGACAGCGCGCCGAGCAGCACGTCGCTCAACTCCGATGGCTTCGGGCGTGTCGCGAGCCAGCGCTGGTAGCCAGCCGCGCCCGCGGCGCTACCCACGAGGTAGATAGCGAGCAGGAGCGCGAACGTGTAGACGGTGTTTTCGCTGACCTGGCTGATCACGCGCACCACCAGTACCTCGTAGCCGATGCCCAAGAGCCCGGTGGCAGCTAGCTGAAGCAAGAGCCTCCGCGCTGGCAGGCGAGCTACTTCGCGTTTCGGCTTCGTCGGGCTCGGGACGGCGTCGACGGTTTTGGGGAACCGTGCCAAACAAGTCGCGGCGCACAGCAGATTGAGGGCCAAGCAGCCGAGCGCGCTTCGCATCAGGCCGAGCGTCGGGATCAGCCAGAACGCGATCGCGAGCACGCCTAGCACGGCTCCGAAGGTGTTGGCGGCATACAGTAAGGCAACGCTCTGCCCCCGATCATGCAGCCCGCTGAGGATGCGCTGCATGGCGGGCAGCGTGGCACCCATGGCGGCGGTCGCGGGCAGCAGCAGCAGGAACGTGCCGAAAAATGCCACCGACCACTGCCAGGCCGGCGCAGGCGCGACACCCGTGAGCGTGAGCAGCCAGCCACTCACCGCCGGCATCACGAACGCCAGCAGCAGGCTCCAGCCCGCGATCACGAGCTCGCACGTCGCGTACCAACGCGCCGGCCTGAGGCTCTTTTCGATGCGCGACCCGAGCAGCAGCGCGCCCGTGCCCAGGCCTCCGAAAAACGCTGTCACGACCGCGAGCACCGCCGCCGACTCGTGGCCCAACCAAAGCGCGCTCTGCTGTGTCCACACGATCTGGTAGCCCAGCCCGGCGAAACCGGACGCTACCATCAACAGCGCGGCTGCCCAGCGGGGGCTGACGTCGCGCGTCATGCTCACTCGAACCTGACGACGTAGCCCCAGGAGTCGATCTGGGACGGCACCGCGTTGAACGAAAGCGTGATGCGTCGCTCTCCCTGATTGGGCGGCACCGCGTGCATCAGGTAGCTCGGAAACAGCACCATGTCTCCGGGGTCGGGCGCGGGGCTCACCCATTTGTCGGCGCTGAACTCGCCCGGCTTCATGCCCGCGTGGTCGTTTCTGAACAAGAAGTCGGCGCCGCCGGGCGACTTCATGAACACGGTTTGCGAGCTTGGATGCGTCGGCGTGAGGTAGACCACGCCCGAGGCGAAACTGTTGGCGTGGTTGTGCATGGCCTGGCGGCCGCCGGCGTCGAGCACGTTGACCCACATCTCTTTCAGCAGCCACTTCAGTCGCTCGCCCAACAGATGCACGCCAAACTCGACCACTTTCGGGCCGATCAGCGCTGCGGCCTCACTCAAGAGGGGGCTGTCGCTCGGTCGCAGCATCGCCGTATGAGACAGCTGAGCGGACGAGTTGTTGTCGCGGGTCGCCAGCGCCGTAAAGTGCTCGACCAAACCCGACACGAGTGGCAGCGGCAGCGTCGACCGTGCGCGCATGAAGGGGATTGGGAAGAGTCCGAAAACCTCGTCCACGGGCCGCGTTATCACCGCCGCTTGGCGCGGAAGTCCACGGCGGAGCGAGGACTCCTTGCAATTGTCACCGAAACGCAACGCAATGGAGCGGCGCGATCATGCGAGTTACGCCCCCAATGCGAAGAAGCCCGTCGCTGGCGCTGCTGCTCGCGCTCGTGAGCACCGTCGCACGGGCCGAGCCCAAAGCCGGTGACACACCGATCGAGATTCAGGTGACGGGCGACCGTCATGAACGCGAAAATGGCGCTGGCGACTTGGAGCTCTCTGGTCGCGAGCTGTCGCTACGTCCGAGTCGAACGCCGGCAGACGTGCTGCAAGCCGTCCCGGGCCTGATCGCCGTGCAGCACGCCGGTGGTGGCAAGGCCAATCAGCTGTTCTTGCGAGGGTTCGACGCGGATCATGGCACCGATGTCGCGCTCTTTCTGAACGGAGTGCCGCTGAACGAGCGAAGTCATGGTCACGGCCAAGGCTACGCAGACTTCAACTTCGTGATTCCGGAGCTGATTGTGGCGCTCGACGTGCACAAGGGGCCGAACGATGTTCGCTACGGCGACTTCGCCACGGCCGGGGCGATCGAAGTGAAGTACCTCGAACGCTGGCCGGAGGATTTCGCGAAGCTCGAGTACGGGCAGTTTGGCGAACGGCGCGCCGTGGCGGGGGTGTCTCCGCGCTGGGGCGACGGCTGGTCGTCGCTGTTTGCACTGGAGGCTGCCGCCGCTGCCGGGCCTTTCGTCGTCTCCGAGGATCTGCAGAAGCTCAACTTCGTGGCCAGCGTGAGCCGCTCGCTTCCGGACGGCGCCGCGTTCGATGCGCGCGTCATGTCGTATGGAGCCAGCTGGAACGGCTCCGGACAGCTGCCGCTGCGCGCCGTTTGCGGCGAAGGTGAGACTGGCGTGCCGCCGCCCTCGGCGTACGGGCAGCCGTGCATCGACCGCTTCGGCTCGGTTGACCCGAGCGAGGGCGGCGCCACGGCGCGGCAGTCGGCGGAGCTGGGTTTTCGGGTGCAGGCTGCCGACGTTCGTGTCGAGGCGCAGCTGTTCGCCGTGCGTTACCGCTTCGGATTGTTCTCGGATTTTACGTTTTTCGCCCTCGATCCGCTGCATGGCGACGGCATCGAGCAGACCGACGCGCGCACGACGCTGGGCGGCTCGTTTCGGCTGGTGCACGAGCGAAGTTGGGGCAAGGTCCGCTTCAAGTCCACGTTCGGGCTCGAGTCGCGCGCCGACGACATCGACAATGGGCTCTATCACCAGCAGGCGCGACGTCGCCTCGAGACCGTTACGGCCGCTCACGTCGCGGAGTCGTCGATTGGCGCTTACTTCGAACAGCGGGCCGCGCTCACGCCGTGGCTCTCGACCGTGCTCGGCCTGCGCGTCGAGCGGCTCCAGGCCGACGTCGAACCCGGGGGAGGGCAGCAGACGGCCGGCAGGAGCCACGCCACGCTGCCGCTGCCCAAATTCGGCATTCAGCTCAGACCCTGGTCGACGTTGACGCTATTTGCACAGTACGGGCGCGGATTTCACTCGAACGACGCGCGTAGCGCCGCCGCAGAGAATGCCCGGCTCATGGCACCCGCGCTCGGCTACGAAGCTGGCCTGCGCTTTCGCCCGGCGGCCGACCTGCAGGTGTATGCGACCGCATTCTTGCTCGATCTGAGCTCGGAGCTGGTCTGGGCGGGTGACGCCGGCACGACCGAGGCTTCGCCGGCGTCGCGCCGCGCCGGTGTCGAGCTCGGGGCTCGCGCGCACTTCAACCATTGGCTGTTTGCCGACGTCGACGCCACGCTGGCCCGAGCGCGCTTCGACACGGCAAGCTCTGCCGATCGCGTTCCCTTGGCTCCGACGGCGACGCTCACTGCCGGCTTCGGAGCGCATCCGAAATTCGGAAATTACCGACCCTTTGGCGCGCTGCGCGTCACTGCCGTCGCGTCGCGCCCCGCCAACGAAGACGCCAGCCTGACCGCGCCCGGCTACGTGATCGAGGACCTGGCCGCCGGGCTTCGCTACCGAGACATAGAAGTGGGCGTCGACGTGATGAACCTGCTCGACACGCCCTGGCGACCGGTCAACTTCGCGACGCGAAGCCGGCTGTCGTACGAACCCGCAGCGGTCACGGGCATTCACTTCGTGCCCGGTTGGCCGCGAACGATCATGGGCCACGCGGCCCTGTACTGGCAGTGAACTGGGGACGTTACTGCTCGGTGTAGCTCAAGATTCCGACCGGAAATCCGCGCGTTTTGGCGCGCGCGAGCACGCCGTCCAGCGTCGCCTTCGGCAAGGTGCGCTCGCGGCTCAAGATCCACAAGTAGTCACGCGTGGGGTGGCCGACCACGGCGTACTCATAGTCCGGCCCAACCTCGACGATCCAGTAGTCACCATAGGCGAACCCGAAATCGAGCGACAGCTTGGCCGGCACCGCGGCGTCGGTGGCGACGGCGCGCGCCGCCACGCGTTTGATCGGCCCCTGCAGGTTGCCGTCGTGGCACTCGTTGACCACCAAAAGCTCCGTGGCTGACTTGAGCTGGTACTCGGCCGTGGTCCCGGTGCAGCCGGCTTGGCTCGGGCGCGGCAGCTTGGCGATTTCGAACCATTTGCCCTGCATGCGCGACAAGTCGACCTGGGCGACTTCCAGCGGCTCGCTCTGGCAAGCGATTGCCACGAAGCCGAAGCCCAACAGCGCGAGCCGACGCGACCACTGCTGCATCACGCAGCTTGCTATCGGTGCTGAGCCAGCTGGTCAACGCCAGCCGAGCCTCGTTTGCGTGACGTTTTCGAGACGCCAGCGGCGCCTCGGCCGCGAACCCAGCAGGCTGCAACGAGAATGGACACCGAAAAGTCTCCGGAAGTCGGTGACCCTTTTTCGAAAACCGGAGCCGGAACTGCGCCCGCTCTCAGTCAGCTCGCGGGCCGCCGCAGATATCGTGCTGGCTCGGAGCGGGTGCGAAACCGCCACAGTTGGCGCGTCGGTTGCACACGGCTTTTCCGGAAATTCGGAGATAGATCACCATGAAACGCATTGGAACCACGTCGCTCGTCTTGGCTGCTCTCGCGAGCAGCGGCTACTTCAGCTTGACCGCCTGCAGCGTCGACACGCGCGGCCTGGGCGGCGAGGCCGATCCCGAGAACGTGGGCGAGGTGGGCCTGAAGCTCACGCTCCCGGGCGGCTCGCAGCTAAACAGCGTGAGCTACACCGTCACGGGGCCGAACGCCTTCAGCAAGACCGCCAGCGTCAATTTGACCAATAGCAGCACGCTGTCGGTTCAGTTGTCGCTGCCGGCGGGTGGGCCCTACAGCATCACGCTGACCGGGACGACGACCGATGCCGCCACGACCTGCGTCGGCGCCGGCAGCTTCTCCGTGATTGCGCACCAAACCGCCAAGGTGACCGTGCACCTGACTTGCCACGAGGCCCCCCGCACCGGATCGGCGCTGATCTCGGGCGTGCTCAACATCTGCCCGCAGATCGACAGCCTCGCGGCGGCGCCCTCCGAGGTGCTGGTCGGTAAGAGCACGGTCCTGGCTGCCGCGGCCCACGACAGCGACGCTTCGCCGGCAGCGCTGACTTACGCCTGGAGCGCGAGCTCGGGTACCCTGAGTGCCACGAGCGGCGCGAGCCCCAGCTTCACCTGTTCGGCGCCCGGCGACGCTACCATCACGGTAACCGTCTCCGATGGCGACGCCACCACGGGTTGCGCAGACACGCAGACCACCACGGTCACCTGCACCAGCAATAAAGCCACCTACGCGCTGTTCGGTGACTGGCCGTACGGCAACGTCATCGACTCGGCGCCCTCGTTCATCGCTCAGGTCAACGCCGATCCGGACGTGCAACTGGCGCTGCACATTGGCGACATTCACTCCGGCAGCCAAGCCTGCGGTGACGCCTACAACCTGGGCATCTTCAACTTCTTCCAGCAGTTCAACGACCCGCTCGTCTACACCCCCGGCGACAACGAGTGGACCGACTGCCAGAAGACCAAAGAGTTTAGCAGCGGCGCCCCGCTCGCCGAGCTCACCAAGCTGCGCGCGCTGTTCTTCCCCACGCCGGGCAAGTCGCTCGGTATGGCCCCCAAGACGGTGCTGTCGCAGGCCAGCGCCTTCGACGCGGCCCACCCCGAAGACGCGGCCTACGTCGAGAACGTGATCTGGGAAGCAGCTGGCGTGCTGTTCGTGACGCTCAACATTCCCGGCTCGAACGACGACCACGCGGCTTGGGCGGCGCCGTTCTCCGATCCGGCCGCGCAGGCTGACGAAATTGCCAAGCGCGATGCCGCCAATGGCCGCTGGCTGGCGAAGGCCTTCGCGCTCGCGACGGCTCACGGCGACGCCGGCTTGCTGCTCGGCCAACAGGCGGACATGTGGGATCCGGCGCAGGTCGTGGCCGGCGGAGACGGCCTGAGCGGCTACGATGCGCACGTGGCGCAGCTCGCCGCGGCGACGCTCGCCTTCGGTAAGCCGGTGCTGCTCGTCAACGGCGACTCGCACCTGTTCGAGGCCGACCATCCGCTCGCGGATCCGAGCGCGGTGGCCTACAGCTACCACCCCATCGCGGCGCCGGTGCCGAACCTGACGCGCATCACCGTCGACGGCTCCACGAACTTCAAAGACTGGGTCAAGCTGGTGGTCGACCCCACGACGCCGGCCGTCTTCAGCTGGACGCGCATCAACACGCCCTGAAAAAGCGGGCCGCTTCGGCGGCGCGTTCACCGGCACAGCCCAGCTCGCTTGTTGACTCTTCCCATTTCTTCTGCCAAGGACCACCCGCCGATCCTGGCTTCTGGCTTCGTTTTCGCTGCGGTCCGATGCTCACGTACTCAAGTACGCTGCGCTTCGGTCCTCGCGAAAGCCTCGCCAGAAACCAGGCTTGGCGGGTGGGATGGCTGGGAGGTGTGGCTAAAGGATGAGGGCTCACCGACGCGAGCTGGGCTGTTTTACTTCAGGACGCTTTCGGTCAAAATCGCGATGGACTTCACGCCGCCGGCGCGGCTGAGGTCCATGGCCTCGATGGCGGAGGCGTAGCTCGCGTCGCTGGCGGCGTCGAAGTAGAGCACCTTCTGATCTTTGGCAGCGAGCATGCGCGGCACGCGGTCCCGCACGTCCGCCTTGGAGATCACGGTCGTGTTCATGCGAATGACGCCGGCTTTGTCGACGGTCATGACCAGCGGCTTGTTGTCGCTCGGTGGCAGTGGCTCTTTGTTGTCGTCTTTTGGCGGCAAATTGAGCCAAAACGTCTTGGTCACCATCGGAGTAACGATCATGAAGATGATCAGCACCACCAGCACCACGTCGACGAGCGGCGTGATGTTGATGGCGGGCGTCGCTGACGATTTCTTCTTGCCCTTGCCGCCGCTGCCTCCGAGCGAAGCGCCCATGGTTAGGCTCCGTCTCCCGGCTTGCCGGTTTTCTTCTCGGTGACCTTGAGCAGCACGCCCTTGAAGCCGACGTCTTGCAGGTCGAAGAACGCCGCGCGCATCTTGCCCCACTTCATGCCCTGATCGCTCTTCAGCATCAGTGCTCGGTCTGGCTCTTTCGCGTGGATGGCGACCAGCTTGGACTTGAGCTCGCTCAGTTTGATGGTGGCTTTTTCGAGGACCGTCGTGCCGTCGGGCGCGATCGTGACCTCGATCGGATTGACGTACTTGGTCTTGGGATCGGGCGTGAGCACCTTGGGCAATTCGATCTGTGCGCCCTCGTTGATGGCCGGCGTCACCACCATGAAGATGATCAGCAGCACCAGCACCACGTCGACCAGCGGCGTGATGTTGATCTCGGGCGAGGCGCCCTTGGCCTTCGTGCCGCCGACGGCTACGCCCATAGCGTCCCCGCGCGTGGCTGGAGCCGTGTGCGACTGCTGCTAGGCGGCATGCTTTTCTTGCCTGCCGCTGCTGATGCTTTGGTGATTTTCCAGCTCGTCCAGTAGCTCGCCGGCGGAGCGGGCGAGCGCGGTCTCGATGCCGGCGATGCGGGCGTTCAAGTAGTTGAAGGCGATCACCGACGGAATGGCGACGAGCAGCCCGAAGGCCGTTTCGATCAGCGCTTCGGAGATGCCGCGCATGATCGGGGCGATGCCCGCGCTACCGGCGGCGCCGATGCCCTGAAAGGCGCCGATGATACCGACCACGGTGCCGAGCAGGCCGACGAACGGCGCCAGCGAGCCGACGGTCGCGACCACGTTCATGCCGCGGCGCAGGTCCTCACCCACCGCCTCTTTGCGCCGCTCCGCCTCGTTCCGGGCCAGCTGGACCGGGGACAGGCCTCCCCCATCTACCTCGTCGAGCGCGTGGCTGTAGCGGCGAATGATCGGGCCAAACAACTTGGCCAGCTGCGAGCTCTTGAACCTTTCGGCCATGAGCACGATCTCGTGAACCTGCCAGGCTTCGAGGGCCTTGCCTGCGTGCAGAGCGAACGTGCGCGATTCTTGCGCGGAGCGCGAGAACGCGATGACCCGCTCGATGGTGACGCCGATAAACGACACCGCCATCAGGAACAGGCAGAGGGCGATGCCCTTGCCGAGCAGCGGCATATGGGCCCACATTTCCGCAAAATTAAAGGTCATTTTCAGTTCTCCAGAGAGGTCTCGAAGCTCGGCCGTCAGTTCCTGAGGTGGAACCTGAAGGCCTTGATTCTGGTAAAGGCGTGCGCGACGCCGTCTTCGCTGTGGCCAGGCTTGAAGCGCATCGCTTTGACCGCTGCGATGCATATGTCGCGCAGCTCGGGCGGGCCCTTGAGCACGCGCACGTCGGTTACGGCGCCCGTTTCGGTCACGACGTACTTCACTATTACGACGCCCTCGATGAGCGCCGCCGCGCCTTCGGGCAGCGGATTCGGCGCGGTGCCGATCTGCTCCGGCGGCGTGTCGGTCTCTCCGACGGGGCGCGGCCGGTTGTCGATGATTTTCGGTGGTGGGGGAGGTGGCGGCGGCGTGGGCGGCTCGACCACGGCTTTCTCCGGGCCGCCCGTTCCGTCGCCGCCGCCCTTCTCGTAGGGGTCACTGCTGCCGCCGGTAGAAGGCTTGACCTCTTTCTCCTGAACCTTGTCGTCGGAGATGGTGGTCGGCGTCTCGATTTTTTGCAGGCGCGGCCCGGGATTGGAGTGGTGCGGGCGCAGCTCCGGCGGGGGCGGGGGAGGCTCCGGCTCGGGTTCTGGCTCTTTAGCCAGCTCGACCTCGACGACCTTGGCCTCTTCTTCCACCTCTTCAGCCAAGGCCTTGGGCGAGTACTTGATGAGGGCGACGAAGACACCGAGCAGCGACAAAAGCCCGATAGAACTGCTGATGAGCAGTCGCTTCAGCCGAAGCTTGTCCCGGCCGCTGCCGCTCCAATTCTCGAAAGCCACGTCGCCGCGGAGTTTGCAGTGATTGCGTGTCGCCCCCGTGGCGCGCCCGCAACTTGGCCGTGCGCGCCGCGGTTACAAGTCGCGCACGCTCGTCCCCAATCTGTCATCCAAAAGTCACTCTAGGGTATTTCTGCTGCGCTGAAGCGCCGCCGGCTCGGGCCTGGCGCTCGCTCTGCTCAGGGCGGCGATGCCGGAACCACTGCAGTCGACAGAGCGCGGTTACGGGCCAGGATGGCGCGCGCGACGCCGAGCCAAAGCACCAGCGTCAAGGCGTTGATGAAAACGAAGATGCGAAGCGGCCAGGCCATCAAACCGGCGCCGGCGAGCACGAGTAAAGCGCTCCCCACGTCACCCAAGCGCACGCAGAACGTGTCCGTGACCTGCTTGGCCACATACTTCGCGCTGCGAGAGGTCGGCAGCCACAGCATGTTGCGTACGGTGTTGTTGAACGAATAGTCGGTCCCGTTCTCCATGACCTTGAAGGGCAATGCTACGATCAAGAGCGGCCAAGCCATGAGCGCCATCGCGCTCGTGAGCGAAACGAAGGGCAGCAGTAAGAACGCCACATGAATGCCCAGTTTCCGGACCACACGCGAGACGGCGAAGGTTTGGAGCAAGAGGCCGAGCACGTTCACATATAGTTGAAAACGCGCGTAAAACGCGCCCAAGTAGCCATTTAGCTGCTGCTTGCCGAGCGCACCCAGCAAAACTTGGTGATTGGCCCCATCTTTTGCGAGGCGGGCCAGAATGTACTCGCCGTTGGTCTTTACCAATGTGAAGAGCACCGCAAAAACCGCGATCAGCAGCAAGTAGCGGTCGCTAAGCACGAGCCTGAAGGCTGCGCTCGTGCGGGTCACCGGTTCGAGCGCATCTCGCTTGAGCGAGTCGCCTGCACCGACTTCGCGGAAATGAACGACGCGCACGACCAGCGCCGACAAAACCAGCAGCGTCGTAGACACTAGCAACATGCTGGCCGTGCCGAGCGGTCCGATCAAGACTTCGGCGAGACCCGAGCCTGCGACAGCTCCGAGCGCCGCTCCCAACGCAAACAGCGGAAAGAGTCGCTTGCCCACGGCCTCGGAATACAGGTCGTTCGCGAATGACCAGAATTGCGCGACGACCATCATGTTGAAAATGCTGATCCAAATGTAGAACGCGACCGCGACCCCTAGCGTCGGACCGAAGCCCTGGTAAAGGGCGTAGAAGGCTAGCGAGTTGAGGGCAAAGAACAGCGTCGTTCTCACGATCAAGCGATCGCGCGGCCACCACGTGGCGACCTTGGCGTAGATCGGGACGAGCAGCGCGGCGCAGCCGCCAATCGCAACGCCCGTATAGATCTTGTATTCGGGCCCTGACGGTAGGGCTAAAATCCAGGCCTCGCGCACCGGTTTGATACACGAGTAGGCAGAGAGCACCAGAAACGCCTGCAGCGTGATCCAGAGCGCCGTCGCCAACTCCTGCTCGGAAACCGGCGTCACTAGCGACAACAGGCGCAAGATGTGCGCGCGGCTTTTGCGCGGCGGCAAGCCAGACCCGCCGAGCTCGTCGTCCGGCGCTGCTTCGGGAGGCATCTGCCTGAGCGTCTGCAGTTCCCGTGCCCCGATGGGATAGCAATAAGTGGCGCCGGACTTCGCGGGTAGCCCGACCGGAGAGCCGATGCCAGCTGGCTTGCTTTGAGGCCAGCCTTGGCAGTGGATTTGCAGAGAGCTTTGGCATGCTGGCTCGCGCGGTGTCCGAAAACGGTAGCTCAGCGCTCGCGCTGCCCGCGCACGTCACGGTTCGGCACGTGAGCAAGAGCTTCGGCGACGCACAGGTCTTGCGTGACGTGAACGCCAGCTTCACGCGCGGCCAGATCGCGGTCGTAATTGGCGGATCGGGCACCGGGAAGACCACGCTGCTCAAGATCATGGGCGGGCTCGATAAGCCGAGCAGCGGCTCCGTGGTCGTGGCCGGCGTCGACTTGGTCCCGCTCGACGAGACGCAGCTGAACGGTGTGCGGAAGCGCATCGGGATGGTGTTTCAGTATTCGGCGCTGCTCGACTGGATGAGCGTGTTCGACAACGTCGCCTTTCCGCTGCGGGAGCACACGCGCGAGGGCGCCGCCGAGATTCGCGCGCGCGTCGAAGCGAAGCTTTCGGTGCTCGGTCTGGCGGATGCAGTCGGTAAATTGCCTGCCGAGCTTTCGGGTGGCATGCGTAAGCGAGTTGCTCTAGCTCGCGCGTTGATTCTGGAGCCGGAGATCGTGATGTACGACGAGCCTACCAGCGGGCTCGATCCGGTCATGGCGCGCGTAGTAGACGAGCTGATTTTGGAGACGCGAGATCGCTTTGGGGTCACGAGTGTCGTGATTTCGCACGATATGGCCGCCGCGGTGCGCGTCGCGGACCAAATTCACTTGCTCGAAGGCGGCTGCATCGTGGCCAGCGGCAGCCCGGGCGAGCTTTTGGAAGGCAATAGCCAGCACGCGCGTGAGTTTTTCGAAGCCAGCGGCATCGATGCCGGGCGGCTGCTGCTCGAACACCGGGCGGCGCTCGCTCGCCGCCAACTGCGCTAGCGCGCACGCAGCGCGAGCCCGACCTATTTGGCCGCGGCGCGTGGCCGTAGCTTTGCCAAGAGCTCTTCGAAGCTGTGGTTGACGAGAAAGCGCGCGAAGCTCTTGCGGTAGTGGTTGACGAGGCTCACGCCCTCGACCGAGAAATCCACGGCGCGCCAAGTGCTGCCTTCGCGGTGCATGAAGTAGTCGAGTGGTACCTGGTCACGGCTGTGCGTGATCAGAATCGTCTTGACCACGCGCAGCTCGCCGCGTTCTTCGCTGCCTTTGACGAGCACGTTTTCGTCGCCCATGAAGCGATCGAGATCGTCTCGATAGTCTTGAGCGATCAGATCTTTGAATAGGCTGAGAAACTCGGCGCGCTGGGCGTCGTTGATGCTGCGGTAGGCCGCGCCCAGGCTGCTCTGGGCCAGCTCTTGCCAGTTGAAGACGCGATCCGCGATGACACGCAGCTTTTCGAGCCGTTCAGCGCGCTTTTCCGGCTTCTTGAGCGCGGGGTCGCGGAGCACGAGCAGGGCTGCGTCGACCGACGCGCGGATGATCGCCGCGGGGTCGTCGTTCTGCGCCCGTAGCGATGCCGGCAGTATGAGGGCGAAAAACATCATCATCGCAAACAGCGAGCGCTTCATGGTGCATCCTTTCCCGGGTACAGGCCGAGCTTGTCACCGACCAGGGTGCCGGTGGCGTAGGCCAGCTCGGCTACCGCCATGTTCTGCCGATAGATTGCGTCGAGCTCGGCCGCGCGCAGCTCCGTGTAGGCGCGCACCGCGTCGACCAGCGGCTGCGAGCTCGCCAGTCCGACGACGTAGTCGCCGTTTGCCTGGACCATCCAGCGCTTGGCACGACCGACGGCCGTATGAGCCTCGGCGACGTCAAGGCGAGCGCGCGTCATGTCGGCGTAGGCTTTCTCGACCTGGGCGGGCAGACCGGCGGTCGCCCAGCTCTGGAGGTCGCGCAGCTCGCGCGCCTGCGCGCTGCGTTGCTCCGAGCGCCCTTTTGACATGGCGCCCTGCATCTGCCAGCGGGCGCCAAGCAAAATCCCGGGATCGAGATGGTTGAGGGGATCGATAACGTAGCGTGTTTTGACCAAGTCGCGCCCCGGCGTGTAGGCACCGTCGACGAACCCCATCAAGAACAGGTCTGGCAATGCCCCGGCATGCTCGGCTGCCGCCAGCGAGTCGTAGGCCAAGGCTCCTTCGCGCAGAGCGCCGAGCTCGGGGCGATGACGCAGCGCCTTGGATACTAGCCAAGGCGGACGCGCCTGAACGGTTTCTAGCGCCTTGAGCTCGTCTTCCCCGGGCTCTAGCTGAGCAGTC